>Ga0210040_10000641_pt1 | contig 57367 bp, 64 predicted proteins | sample CryGeyCG12114_NA_FD_185462 | JGI IMG/M metagenome (GOLD analysis project Ga0210040, IMG submission 185462) | Groundwater microbial communities from aquifer - Crystal Geyser CG19_WC_8/21/14_NA (SPAdes) (version 2) | ecosystem: Environmental > Aquatic > Deep subsurface > Groundwater | place: USA...
CATGCAGACCTTCGACCAGCACCTCGTGCAGCTCGTGCAGGCGGGCACCGTCGCGCTGGGGGACGCGATGGCGGCGTCCACCTCGCCGCACGACCTCACCGTCGAGCTCCGCCGTCTCGGCATGGTCGCCTAGCCCGCGGCCGCCCCCGGTCGGCATGATCACCGCCGACACGCCGGTGCGGCAGCCGGCTGGCCCGACGGTCGGCATGATCACCGCCGACACGCCGACGTGTCAGCCGGTGATCATGCCCCTCGTCGAGCTGGTGGAGCGGCCCGCCTCCGACCGACCTCAGCCCGACGTCACGCCGTGCTCGACACAGCGGGCCGTCCAGCCCGTCGGCGTGACCTGCACGGTCATCCGCCGCCGGTCGTGCCCGCAGTAGCGCGGCGGGTCGAGCTCGGCCCGACGGCGGCACGCGGCGTGCCCGTCGGCGTCGAGCGCCTCGCCGCACTGCCCGCACCACGGGACGAGCGGCAGCGCGTAGGTGCGCAGGAACAGTCCGGGCACCGGGTACCAGTCGAACGACGGCGTCCGGACGAAGCCGAGCCGCTCGTAGAGCCGGTGCGCTGCCGTCATGTCCTCCTGCGACGACAGCCGCACCAGCGTGCAGCCGTCCTCGCGTGCGACGTCGAGGCACGCCCGCACCAGCGCCTCGCCGGCCCCGGAGCCGCGTGCGTCCGCGGCCACCACCAGCATGCGGACCACCGCCTCTCCGGGCACCGACTGCTCGGCCCACTCCCCACCCCGGGTGGCCACGGTGACCGCGCCGACGAGCCGGCCGTCGACCTCGGCGACCAGCAGGGTGGCCGTCGCGGCGCGCGAGCCGACGTCGCGCAGCGCCGGCTCGTAGTCGGCCGAGCTGAACCCCTCGCCCCGGTAGACCTGGGCCGTCAGCTCCGCCACGGCGGCATGATCGTCGGGCCGGGCGCGGCGCACGGTGGTAGGCACGGGAGGTGTCTACCTCAGGCGGTGTGCGGGCCCTGGTGCGTGACGTCGCGCGCGCGACCCGCGGGCACGACATGGCGCTGTACGCCGCTGCGGTGACCTTCTACGCGACGGTCGGGCTCGTGCCGCTGCTGCTGCTGTCGCTGTTCCTCGCCGGGCAGATCATGGGCGCCGACATGGTGCAGGACCTCGCCGACGGCCTGACCCGGCTGCTCCCGGACGAGCTCGGCGCCCGCGAGGCGGCGCGCTTCCTGTCCTCCGCGGGCACGTCCATGAGCCCGCTGGCGGCGCTGGCCGCACTGGTGCCCGCCAGCCTGTACGGCGAGGGGCTCGTGCGCGCCTTCGACCGCATCGGCGAGCAGCAGGGCCGACGGCTGTCGGCGCGCGGGCGCATCGGCTCGCTCGTCGTCGTCGCCATGAGCCCGGTCCTGCTGCTGGGCGGGCTGTCGGCCGCGCAGGGGCTCACCCGCGTGCTCGGCGACAGCGCCCTCGACCGGGTGCTGGGGGTCTACTTCGCCTTCCTCGTCGGCTGGCTCACCATCACGCCGGTGCTCGCGTTCGCCTACCGGGGGCTGACGATCGAGCAGCCGGGCCGCCGCGCCCTGCTGTGGGGCGCCGCGGGCACCGGCTCGTTCCTGTCCGGCACCTGCCTGGGCTTCGTGCTGTTCCTGTCGCTCGGCATCGACCTGGGCGGGGCGTACGGCGGCGCTCGGCACCTCGCGACGGCGGCGGCGTGCGTCGGGTGGCTGTTCGTGCTGCACGTCGTGGTGCTGGTCGGCTACGTCGCGACGCTCGTGCTCGAGTCCCGGGCGGGGCACCCGCTGTCGGCCCCCGTGGAGCGGGTGAAGGTCAGCACGCCGGCCTGACGTTCGGCCGGCCCGGTCGGGGGCACGGTCGGCGCATGTTCTTCTTCTTCTCCAACCGGCTGGGCTGCCTCGGCAGCCTGCTGCTGTCGGTCGTCGTGACCGTCGTCCTGCTGCTGCTGCTCGACGTCCTCTAGCCGCTCCACCCTGCGGTCGCGCGGACGAGCACGACCGCGCCGCCGGCGCCTGCCAGTGCCAGGGTGGTGCGGCGGGCGGCCGGCTCGCCGATGCGGTGCGACAGCGGCGCCCCGAGCACGACGCCGCCGGCCAGGGCGGCGAGGCAGCCGCCGAGCAGCCCGGACGAGACCCGGGGCGTCCCGAGCGAGGCCAGGGCCACGCAGTTGATGCCGAGGAACACCGCCTGCAGGCTCGCGCGCTGCACCCGCTGCGGCCACTGCGCGTTCGCCGCCCAGAGCGCCACCACGGGTCCGGCGACGCCGGCGAGCACGTTCGTGAGTGCGCCGAGCACCCCTGCCGCCACCGCGCCCCGACGTCCCCGGGCGGCGTGCCAGCGCACGCCGAGCGCCAGCACCGCCACGCCGACCAGCACGACCGTGCCTGCCGCCGCGGCGCCGACGCGTTCGGGCAGGCGCCGGGCCAGGACGGCGAACAGCGGCGTCGTCAGCGCCGCGGGCACGAGCAGCAGCAGCGTGGTGCGGACGTCCACCTCGCGCCACAGCCGCCCGAGCAGCACGACGTTGAGCGCGAGCGACAGCAGCACCGCCAGGCGGACGCCGTCGTCGGGGCCGAGCGCCGCCACGAGCAGCGGACCGCAGACGAGGGCGAAGCCGATGCCGCTGACCGACTGCGCCAGCGCCCCGACCAGCACCGCGAGCAGGACGGCGGCCGTCAGCACCGCCTGGTCAGCTGGCTCGGATCAGCGCAGGTCGTCAGCACGGGACCGTCAGCGCCGCGCGCAGCCGCTCGACCTCGTCGCGCACCGGGCACGTCGTCAGGTGGTCGTCCACCAGCCCGCACGCCTGCAGCAGCGAGTAGACCGTCGTCGGGCCGACGAAGACGAAGCCGGCCCGCTTCAGCCGCTGAGCGAGCGCCGTGCTGGCGGGCGTGGCCGCCGGGACGTCGCTCCAGGCGGCGTACGCCGGCGACGGCACCTCGGCGGCGCTCCACAGCAGCGCGGGCAGGCCGCCGTCCTCGCGCAGGGCCAGCGTGGCCCGGGCGTTCGTCACGCAGGCCCGCAGCTTGGGGCCGGACCGGATGAGGCGGGCGTCGGCGAGCAGCGGCTCGACGTCGAGCTCGGCGACCCGCTCGGGGTCGAAGCCGGCGAAGACCTCGCGCAGCGCCTCCCGCTTGCGCAGGACGGTGATCCACGCGAGGCCGGCCTGGAAGCCCTCGAGGCAGACCTTCTCGTACAGCGCCCGCTCGCCGGTCTGCGGACGCCCCCACTCCTCGTCGTGGTAGCGCTCGTAGCGCGGGTCGCCGTCGCCGAAGCAGCGGCCGGTCACAGCGTCGACGTCACAGGCTCTGCTCACATGCTCGCTCCGGCAGCACACGGCACACCCGCTCGTCCCTCGCGGGGCACCGTGCGCAGCCTCCGCTCACAGGGTCTGCGACAGCCCCTTGAGCGGCATGCGCAGGTCCTGCAGCATCGTGAGGTCCTCGCTCGCCGGCCGGCCCAGCGTCGTGAGGTAGTTGCCGACGATGACGGCGTTGATGCCGCCGAGCATGCCGTCGCGGGCGAGGTCGCCGAGGGTGATCTCGCGGCCGCCGGCGAAGCGCAGGATCGTGCGGGGGAGCACCAGCCGGAACACCGCGATCGCCCGCAGCGCCTCCTGCGCGTCCATCACCGGCAGGTCCCCGAACGGCGTGCCGGGACGCGGGTTGAGGAAGTTCAGCGGCACCTCGTCGGGCTCGAGCTCGGCGAGCTGCGCCGCGAACTCCGCCCGCTGCTCGAGCGTCTCACCCATGCCGAGGATGCCGCCGCAGCAGACCTCCATGCCGGCCTCGCCGACCATGCGCAGCGTCTCCCAGCGCTCCTCCCAGGTGTGGGTGGTGACCACGGCCGGGAAGTGGGAGCGGGCGGTCTCGAGGTTGTGGTTGTAGCGGTGCACGCCCATCGCGGCGAGCGCGTCGACCTGCTCCTGCGTGAGCATCCCGAGCGAGCAGGCGACCGAGATGTCGACCGCCTCGCGGATCGCCGCCACGCCGGCCGCGACCTGGGTCATGAGGCGCTCGTCCGGACCGCGCACGGCCGCGACGATGCAGAACTCGGTCGCCCCCGTGGCGGCGGTCTCGACCGCCGCCCGCACCAGGGACGGGACGTCGAGCCAGGCGGCGCGCACGGGCGAGGGGAACAGCCCGGACTGGCTGCAGAAGTGGCAGTCCTCGGGGCAGCCACCGGTCTTGAGGCTGACGATGCCCTCGACCTCCACCTCGGGGCCGCAGTGGCGCAGGCGGACCTCGTGGGCCAGCTGCAGCAGCTCGGGCAGCCGGTCGTCGGGCAGGCGCAGGCAGGCCAGCGCCTGCTCCTCGGACAGTCCGACGCCCAGGTCGAGCACCTGTGCGCGTGCGGTCTCCAGGACGTCCAGTGCGAGCTCGGTCACGGGCGCGAGTCTGCCAGGCCGGAGCCGCGCGCACCGTCACGCGGTCGTCGTACGCCCGACACCTCATGGACGCCCGCGGCGTGCAGGCTCGTGGGGGCACCGCCGCACACGACCGTCACCACACCTCGAGGAGGCTGCAGTGATCGCAGGGACGTCCGGCACCACCTGGGCCGACGAGGTCGCCTTCGTGGCCGAGGACGAGCGGCGCGGCCGCTCCGACCAGCTCGACCTCGGCGCCACCTGGCGCGAGGCCGGCTCCAACGACGCCTGGCGGCTCGCGTGGGTGCGCGACACCGGCGAGCTGTACCTGTGCCGCGCCGACGGCTACGACGGCACCTGCACCGACGTGAGCGTCGTCGCGGTCCTGCCGCGCGAGGCCGACGTCGACGAGCTGCTGGAGGGGTGGCGCGATCTGCGCACCGAGCCCGACGGCCTGTCCTGGGTCCTGCGCCGCACCGCACCGCTCGCCGTCGCCTGACGCACCGCCCCCCGGGGGGCGCGCGGTGCGTGCCTACGCTTGCGCCCGTGTCGACGCTGGCGGACCTCGTCCGCGCCCGGACCGACCTCGCAGTGGCGGACCTGGCCTGGCTGCAGCGTCTCGTGGGCGAGTGGCAGCTCGTCGCCGACCTGTCCTTCGCCGACCTGGTGCTGCACGTCCGCACCACGGACGGGACGTGGCTCGCGGTGGCGCACATGCGCCCGACGACCGGCCCGACGGCCTACCCGCAGGACGTCGTGGGCACGGAGGTGGAGGCCGCCAGGGCGCCTCGCCTCGAGCGGGTCCTGGCGACGGGACGACCGGTGACCGGCCCGGAGCCCGAGTCCCGCTCCTCCAGTCAGGTGCGGCGGGAGCTGGTGCCCGTGCGTCGCGGTACCCGCGTGCCGGCCGTGCTCTCGCGCGACGCGGTCCAGGACGTGCACAAGATGCCGAGCGCGCTGGAGCTGACCTACCTCACGACCGCCGGCGAGCTGCTGCAGATGGTGGGCGAGGGACGCTTCCCCTTCCCCGGCTCGGCCACCGACCGCGAGCAGGCCCCGCGGGTGGGCGACGGCCTGGTCCGCCTCGACCGCACCGGCCACACCGTCTACGCGAGCCCGAACGCGCTGTCGGCGTTCCGGCGGCTGGGCGTGAGCGGCGACCTGCTCGGCGCGCACCTCGGGCACACCATCGCCCGGCTGAGCGCCGCTCCCGGGGTGCTCGACGAGCCGCGCGGGTCCGCGGCGATCGCGGCGGTCCTGCGCTTCGCCGAGCCGCGCGAGTCGGAGGTGGAGGCGCAGGGGGCGACGGTGCTGCTGCGCGCGCTCCCGCTCCACCCCGGCGGCGAGCCGCGGGGCGCCCTCGTGCTGGTGCGCGACGTCACCGAGCTGCGCCACCGCGACCGGCAGCTCGTCGGCAAGGACGCGACCATCCGCGAGATCCACCACCGGGTGAAGAACAACCTGCAGACGGTGGCGGCGCTGCTGCGCCTGCAGGCACGGCGCATGGAGGTGCCCGAGGCGCGGACGGCGCTCGAGGAGTCGGTGCGGCGGGTGGCGTCCATCGCGATGGTGCACGAGACGCTCTCCCAGGCCCTGCAGGACGTCGTGCAGTTCGACGAGATCGCCGACCGGGTGCTGGCCATGTGCGCGGACGTGGCGGCGCCCGAGAGCTCGGTAGGAGTGCGCCGGACGGGGACCTTCGGCGAGCTGCCCGCCGAGGTGGCGACCGTGCTGGCCATGGTGCTCACCGAGCTGGTGCAGAACGCCGTCGAGCACGCCTACCCCGACGGAGCGGCGGGCGCCATCGAGGTGCACGTCGACCGCGCCCCAGCCGGGCTGCGGGTGGTCGTCGTCGACGACGGCGCAGGCCTGCCGCCGGGCTTCGACCTCGCCGCCAGCCCGCGGCTGGGTCTGCAGATCGTCCGCACGCTGGTCGACGGCGAGCTGCGCGGCGCACTCGTCCTCGAACCCGGACCGGGCGGGACCGGCACCCGAGCGGTGCTCGACGTCCCTGCCCCGGTCGTGCAGCCCGGATGAGGCCGCTGGTTGCCGGAGCGGCTCAGGCGCTGGAGACGCGCGCGCGCACGTTGCGGCGCGTGAGCGCCCGGCGCTCGTCCTCGCTGGTCGCCCCCCAGACCCCGGCGTCCTGCCCGGTCTCGAGCGCCCAGGTCAGGCACGGCTCGACGACGGGGCAGCGTTGGCAGACGACCTTGGCCGCCTCGACCTGGGTGGCCGCGGGACCGGCCGTCCCGATCGGGAAGAACAGCTCGGGGTCCTCGTCACGGCAGAGAGCGGCGTGGCGCCAGTCCATGCGTCCAACTCCTCGTGTCCGCGGCCGCAGGCCCTCGCCCGTCGACCGCACGTCCCGGAGCGCATCGCGCCGGGCAAACCTCTGCCTGCTGTGCGGCGCCGCCCGGGCTCGTCCGCCGGGGTCGCCGGGACAGACCGGAGTGCCTTTCTCGCAAGCGGACCCAGCCTCGCACTGGGCGGTACGGCCTGGCAAGGGCCGTCCCGCCAGGTGATCCGCTGGGCGGTGTCGGGTTGCTCACGTCCGATCGGGAGCGTCGCGCCGCCCTTTCCCAGGATCGGGGGAGTCACTCCTGCGACGACCGACCTCTTCGGACGAGGACGGTCCTAGAGGACGACGTCGAGCGCCCGCGGCACGGAGCGGAACGTGACCTCCGTGCGGTCGCCGAGGTCGTCGCCGTCCACCTGGAAGGCCAGCGGGCGGTCGGCGCGCAGCACGAAGCCGTCGACGTCGTGCAGCTGCAGCAGGTCGCGCCCGCGCAGCCTCGGCGTGCGGGCCAGGATCTGGCGCAGGTGGCGCAGGGTGGCGACGGTGCGCAGGCGGCGGATGCCGAACAGGTCCAGCCCGGCGTCGAAGGACGCCTGCGGGCACGGCTGCACCGGGCGCCTGCCGAGGTAGGTCCAAGGGGTCGTGTTGCAGACGAGGGCCAGGCCGATGCGCTCGGGGTCGGCGTCGCCCACCTGCACGGTGATCGCCGGCTCCTTGCGCTGCGCACCGAGGAAGAAGTGCCGCACGCCCTGGCCCACGAACAGGCCGGGCGTCGCCTTGCGGCCGTCGGCGCGCTTGCCCTCGACGCGGCGGACGACCTCGGCATCGAGGCCGAGGCCCGCGCAGAAGGTGAACCAGCGGTCGTCGGCCGTGGCCAGTCCCACGGCCTGACGACGGCCCTCACGCAGGGCGCCGAGCAGCTGCCCGGTCGCCTCGATGGCCGTGTCGGGCAGGCCGAGGGCCCGCGCGAAGACGTTGGCGTTGCCGCCGGGGACGACGGCGAGCGCGGGCAGCCCGGCGGCGGGACCGTCGGCGAGCAGGCCGTTGACGACCTCGTTCACGGTGCCGTCGCCACCGAGCGCGACCACGACGTCGAGGCCCTCGACGACCGCCCGGCGCGCCAGCGAGGTGGCGTGGCCGCGCGCCTCGGTCTGCACGACGTCGAGCTTGGTCTCGCTGGACAGCGCGTGCGCGAGGACGTCGCGCATGCCAGGAGTCGTGGCCGTGGCCTTGGGGTTGACGACCAGCAGCGCGCGCATGTCCTGAGGGTATCCGGCACTAGCCTGCCCAACCGTGAGCCTGAGGTCGCCTGTCGCACGCGCGGCGCTGCTCGTGGCCGTGGAGGGCCTGGCCCTGGTCGTCCTCGGCGTGGTCTACGGCGCCGCAGGAGTGGTGGGCGACCCGTTCGACCGCACGGCCACGCTGCTCGAGGCCGGGCTCGCCGTGCTCGCCGGCGCCGTGCTGCTGCTCGTGGCGCGCGGGCTCGGCGACGTCCGCGGGTGGGCGCGGTCGCCGGCCGTCGTCGTGCAGGTGCTCGCGCTGCCCGTCGGCGTGGGCCTGGTGCAGGGACGGGTCTGGCTGGCCGCCGTACCGGTGCTCGCACTGGCCGGTGCGGTGCTGTGGTGCCTCGCGACGCCGCAGGCCCGGCTCGCGTTCCGCGAGCAGTAGCCGCCTGCTGCCGGACCGGCCCGGTCGCGTCTACTCCTCGACGAGCAGGCCCTGGCGAAGCTGGGCGAGCGTGCGCGCCAGCAGGCGGGAGACGTGCATCTGGCTGATGCCGAGCTCGCCGGCGATCTGCGACTGCGTCATGTTGCCGAAGAAGCGCAGCATGAGGATCTTCTTCTCGCGCGGCGGCAGCTGCTCGAGCAGCGGCTTGAGCGACTCGCGGTACTCCACGCCCTCGAGCGCGTCGTCCATCATGCCCAGCGAGTCGGCGACCGCGGGCGAGTCGTCGTCGCCGCCGTCGGGAGCGTCGAGGCTGACGGCGGAGTAGGCGTTGGCCGACTCGAGCCCCTCGAGGATCTCCTCCTCGGTCATGCCGAGGTGGGTGGCGAGCTCGGCGACCGTCGGCGACCGGCCGTTCTTCTGCGACAGCTCGCTGGTGGCCTTGGTCAGGCTGAGCTTGAGCTCCTGCAGGCGGCGCGGCACGCGGATCGCCCAGCCCTTGTCGCGGAAGTGCCGCTTGATCTCGCCGACGATGGTCGGCGTCGCGTAGGTGGAGAACTCGACGCCGCGCTCGAGGTCGAACCGGTCGACCGACTTGATCAGGCCGATCGTCGCCACCTGGATGAGGTCGTCGAGCGGCTCCCCGCGGTTGCGGAAGCGGCGGGCGAGGTACTCGACGAGCGGCAGGTGGGCCTCGACGAGCTGCTCGCGCAGCCGGGTGCGCTCCGGGGCGTCGGCCGGCAGCTCGCCCAGGCGCAGGAACATCTCGCGCGCCCGCGCCCGGTCGGCGGCCGTGCGCTCCTGGCGCAGCGTCAGCGGTACGACCTCGACCTGCTCCGCAGCCGGCTGCTCGGCAGCGGCAGTCGAGGCGGCCCCCGGCGGGCGCTCCTGGCCGGGCACGGCGTCGACGAGCGGCGCGTCCTGCGCGATCGCCGGCTCGAGGCTGGTCGCGTCCGTCACAGCGCCGTACCGGTCTCGGCGAGGCCCTTGCGCTTGTGCAGCGACAGCGTCACGCGGTCGTCGACGCCGACCGAGCTGTCCACCTCGCCGGCGAGGGCGGTGAGCACCGTCCAGGCGAAGGTCTCCCGCGAGGGCTCCTGCCCGGCGAGCGTCAGCACGCTCACGTCGATCCGGATGGCGTCGGTGGTCAGCTCGAAGCTGCACTCGAGGTCCGCCCCCGGCACGGCCTGCGTGAGCAGCATCGCGCAGGCCTCGTCGACCGCGATGCGCAGGTCCTCGATGTCGTCGATGGTGAAGTCGAGCCGCGAGGCCAGGCTCGCGGTCGCCGTCCGGAGCACGGAGAGGTAGGCGCCGGCTGCCGGCAGCCGGAGCACGACCAGGTCGCGAGCCGACCCCGACAGGCTGACGGTCTCCACCTGGGTCGCGCCTTCCAACTCGGTCATGCACCCTCCGGGTGCCGGCGGCGCCGGCAGTCGTCTCGTGCGGACGTCCGGCACCCGGACGCGCGACCACCACGCTGGCCGGTCCTCACGATCATACGTCCGCCGACCGCGCGGCGGGGCAGCAGACTCGTCGGCATGACCGTGGCCGACGACCTGCGGGCCCGGGGATGGGTCCCCCGGGCGGCGCTCGCCGTCGTCGCGGGCGCCCGTGGGGTCGGCCTGGCCTGGGTCGGCGGGAGCACGCGGCTGGCCGCCGACCTCGTCGAGGTGGTGACCGCGCTCGCGCCGCTCGAGCCCCGGTGGACCTGGTGGTCGGCGCACGGGACGGCTGCCCCGCTCGTCAGGTCCGGCGTCCACGTGCGCACGTGCTGGGACCTCGGCGCGGTGGGCCGCCTCGCCTTCGGGCTGCGCCGCGACGACCCGGCGGCCGTGTGGGCGGCGGCCCGCGGCCTGCCGGAGCCGGCGCGGCTGTCACCGGGCGGCTCCGACCTGCTCGACCTCGACGCGCCGGACGGCGCGCCGCTGCGCCCGGACGGCCAGCTCAGCCGCGAGTGGCTGCGCGACCTGTGGGCCGACGACCCGCAGCGGTGGGCCGAGCTCGCGCTGCAGGTGCAGGCAGCGCAGGAGGCGCGGCTGCGCGCGGTGCCCGATCCGCGTGCACGGCCGGGTGCGGTGCCGCTCGCGGTCCTCACCGCCTGGTCGGAGTCGGCAGCCGCACTGCTCGCCGTCGAGCTCGAGCACGACGGACTGCCGCTCGACCGTGCGGTGGTCGAGGCGCTCCTGACCGACCTGCTCGGCCCCCGGCCGCGCGACGGCGCGGACGCCGCCCGGCGCGCCGCCGAGCGCGACGCCGAGGTCCTGCGCCGGTTCCCCGGACCCCCCGTCGACCTGCGCTCGCCGGCGCAGGTCAAGGCGCTGCTGGCCAAGGTCGGCCTGGACCTGCCCGACACCCGGTCGTGGCGCCTCGAGCCGCACGCCGCGACCTCCCCGGCCGTCGCGGCGCTCCTGCGCTGGCGCAGGGCCGAGCGCACCGCGACGACGTACGGCTGGTCGTGGCTCGACCGCACCGTCGGCCCGGACGGGCGGCTGCGCGGCTCCTGGCGAGCGGCGGACGGCGCCTCGGGCCGCATGACGGCCTCGGCGGGCCTGCACAACCTGCCGGCCGAGCTGCGGCAGGCCGTGCGGGCCGAGCCCGGCCACCTGCTCGTGCGCGCCGACCTCGGCCAGGTCGAGCCGCGGGTGCTGGCGGCCGTGTCGGGCGACACCGGGCTCGCTCGGGCGGCGCAGGAGGACGACCTCTACGCCCCGGTCGCCGCCGCGCTGCGGTGCGACCGGCCGACCGCCAAGGTCGCGGTCCTCGCGGCGATGTACGGCCAGACGTCCGGCACGGCCGGCGCCGCCCTGCGCGACCTGGACCGCGCCTACCCGACGGCCATGGCCGTGCTGCGCGCCGCCGAGGCCGCGGGGGTGCGCGGCGAGGACCTCCGGACGTACGGCGGGCGGCTGCTGCGCCTGTCCGGCTCACGGGCGCAGGCCGAGCCGCTCGGCGAGCACGCCGCGCTGCCGGCCGGCGCGGGCCGGTTCGCGCGCAACGCGGTGGTGCAGGGTGCGGCGGCCGAGCTGTTCAAGGCGTGGGCGGCCACGGTCAGGGACGGGCTCGTCGCCCTCGACGGGCGCATCGTGCTGTGCCTGCACGACGAGCTGCTGCTGCACGTCCCGGTCGAGGCCGCGGGCGCGGCCGCCGCCCTGCTCACCGACGCGCTGCGCTCCACCGCCTCCTGGTGGGCGGCGGGCTCACCGGTGCGCTTCGTCGCCGACGTCTCCGTCGCGCCCACGTGGGCGTCGGCGCACGGCTGAGCTACTGCCCGGCGAGGGCCTGCAGTGCGTCGCCGTCGACCCGGAACGTCGTCCACTCGTCCTGCGGCACCGCGCCGAGCGAGCGGTAGAAGCCGATCGCGGGGGCGTTCCAGTCGAGGACCCACCACTCGAAGCGGGGGTAGCCGCGGTCGACGCACACCCGCGCGAGCTCCTGCAGCAGGGCCGTGCCGAGGCCGCTCCCGCGGGCGGCCGGGCGGACGAACAGGTCCTCCAGCCACATGCCCGGCCGGCCCTTCCAGGTGGAGAAGGTGACGTACCAGAGGGCGAAGCCGGCGACGCCCCCGTCCTCCGCCAGCGCGACCGAGCACGAGGCGACCGGCGACGGGCCGAACAGCGCCGCCGCGAGCAGCTGCTCGGTGGCCTCGACGGCGTCCGGCTCCCGCTCGTAGGCCGCCAGCTCGCGCACCAGCTCGAGCAGCACCGGCACGTCGGCCGGCTGCGCCGGGCGGACGCGCCGGTGCGCGGCTGCGGGGTGCAGGGCCTAGCCGTTCCAGGACAGCAGCGCAGGGCAGCCGTGCTCGTGCCCGAGCACCGAGACCGAGCCGGCGCCGAGGACCAGCTGCTGGCCCACGCCCGGGTCGAGGCCGAGCCAGCACGCGGCGAGCACGCGCAGCGCGTGGCCGTGGCCGACCAGGCAGACGTCCTCGTCGCGCTCGAGGACGGGAGCGATGCGTGCGAGCACCCGGCGCGAGCGGGTGGCGAGCTGCTCGAGGGTCTCGCCGAGGCCGACGTCGTCCCAGACCGACCAGCCCGGACGGGTCTCCCGGGCCTGCGCGGTCGTCCGGCCCTCCTCCGGGCCGTAGTCCCACTCGACGAGGTCGGCCTCGATCTCCGCACGCAGGCCGGCGAGCTCGGCCGTGCGGGCCGCCCGGACCAGCGGGGAGGACAGGACGAGCCCGAAGGGCCGCGCGAGCCGGGCGCCGAGCGCACGGGCGTCGGCCTCGCCCTCGGGGGTGAGCGGGATGTCGCTGGAGCCGGTGTGCCGGCCGTCGCGCGACCACTCGGTCTGCCCGTGCCGGACCAGCACCACCTCCGCCATGCGCGACACCCTGCCATGCCGGAGGCCGGCCCCGCGTGCGGGACCGGCCTCTCGGACGAGCGGTGCAGCGCTACGCGGCAGGCTTCTCGTAGGTCTTGCCCTTGGTCTCCCAGAAGATCGCGGCGATCTGGTCGATGCCGTCGAGCAGCTTCTGGCCCTCGGCCGGGTCGATCTTCTGCTTCGCGCCGGTCCCGCTGGCCTGCTTGATCGTGCCGTTGATGAGCATGTGCAGGTCCGGGTACTTCTCGAAGTGCTCGGCCTTGAAGTAGTCGTGCCACAGGACGGCCAGGTGGTGCTTGGCCAGCGAGGCGCGGTCGTCGATGATCTTCAGCGCCCGGGCGCGGAAGACCGGGTCCTCGTTGGCGAGGTACTTCTCCTGCATCGCCTTGACGGACTGCGCCTCGATGCGGGCCTGGGCGGGGTCGTAGACGCCGCACGGCAGGTCGCAGTGGGCCGAGACGACGGTCTTCGGGGTCAGGAAGCTGGGCAGGCGCATGCGTGTCCTCCGGTGGGATGTGGTGGTGTCGCTGCTCTGCAACGACCCGGACCTGCTCTCCATGCCCCGCCGAGGGAGGCGATCACGCTGTCCCCGCCCCGTGTGCGCGCCGTGCTCGTGCAGGGCCCGTCCATGCTCCCGGCCCTGCGTCCGGGGGACTGCCTGCTCGTGCGCCGTCCGCGCCGGGTGCGCCCGGGCGACGTGGTCGTCGCGCGCTTCGCGACCCGGCCCGACCTGCTCGTCGTGAAGCGGGCGGTCCGCCCCGTCGACGACCTGTGGTGGGTCGAGGGGGACAACCCGGGCGTGACCGACGACAGCCGGCGGTACGGCCCGGCGCAGGTGCTGGCGCGGGTCGTCCTGCGCTACTGGCCGCTGCCACCGGGCCGCGTGCCGCCCGCCCGCAGGTCGGCGTAGAAGGACTGGCACGACGCCCAGTCGGGCAGCAGGCCGGACGCGCGGGCCTGCTCCAGCGTGGGCGCCGCCGCGTCCTTGTCGGACAGCAGCGGCTCGACGTCGTCCGGCCAGGGCAGGTCCAGCGCCGGGTCGAGCGGCGAGATCCCGTGCTCGCGGCCGGGGGCGTACGGCGCGCTGCACAGGTAGGTGACGTTGGCGTCGTCGGTCAGGGCGAGGAACGCGTGGCCGAGGCCCTCCGACAGGTAGACGCCGCGCCGGTCGGCGTCGTCGAGCAGCACCGAGTCGCTGACGCCGAACGTCGGCGACCCGACCCGGAGGTCGACCACGACGTCGAGGACCGCGCCGCGGGTGCAGTAGACGTACTTGGCCTGGCTCGGCGGGACGTCGGCGAAGTGGACCCCGCGCATCGTGCCGCGCGCCGACACCGAGTGGTTGGCCTGCGCCACCTGCAGCCGGTGGCCGAGCACCTCCTCCAGCGCGTCCGCCTGGAACCACTCGAGGAAGACCCCGCGGGGGTCCGGGAACTGCCGGGGGGTGAACGACCACGCGCCCGGCACCTTCAGCTCGTCGACCTGCACGCCCGGGACTCTAGGACGGCCCCTACTGTGCGCAGATGCTCGCTGCCACCTGCACCTCCCAGTCCGCTGACGACCCGCTGGCCGGCCTCACGGTCGGCGACCGCCCCGAGCCGGAGGTGCCGCAGGGGTGGGCCCGTGTGACGGTGAGGGCCGCGAGCCTCAACCACCACGACCTGTGGAGCCTGCGCGGCGTGGGCCTGCCGGCCGACCGGCTGCCGATGGTGCTCGGCTGCGACGCAGCGGGCGTGACCGAGGACGGCGAGGAGGTCGTCGTCCACGCGCTCGTCGGCGACGCCGACTGGGCCGGCGACGAGACCCAGGACCCTCGGCGCAGCATCCTGTCCGAGCGCCACCAGGGGACGTTCGCCGAGCAGCTGGTCGTCCCGCGCCGCAACCTGGTGCCCAAGCCGGCCGGGCTGACGTTCGAGCACGCTGCCTGCCTGCCGACCGCCTGGCTCACGGCCTACCGGATGCTGTTCACGCAGGCCGGTGTCTCACCCGGTGACCGCGTGCTGGTGCAGGGCGCCGGTGGCGGCGTCTCGACCGCGGCCATCGCGCTGGCCCGCGCCGCCGGGCTGATCGTGTGGGTGACCGGCCGCGACGCGACCAAGCGCGAGCGGGCGCTCGAGCTCGGCGCGCACGAGGTGTTCGAGCCGGGAGCCCGGCTGCCCGCGCGGGTCGACGCCGTCCTGGAGACGGTCGGCAAGGCCACCTGGTCGCACTCGATGAAGAGCCTGCGCCCGGGCGGCACGCTGGTCGTGTCCGGCGCCACGACGGGTGCCGACCCGTCCGCCGACCTGAACCGGCTGTTCTTCCTGCAGCTGCGGGTGGTGGGCTCGACGATGGGCACCCGCGACGAGCTCGAGGCCATGCTGCGCCTGCTGACGGTGAGCGGCGTAAGGCCGCAGGTCGACGAGGTCGTGCCGCTGTCCGAGGCCCGGCGGGGCTTCGAGCGACTGGTGACGGGGGACGTCGTGGGCAAGGTCGTCCTGACCGCCTGAGCCGTCTGGAGCGCGCGTTGGTCCTGCCCGTCCACGACGTCAACCCCACGCGGCGGACGCCGTGGGTGAACTACCTGCTCCTGCTGGTCAACGTCGGGGCGTTCCTGCTCAGCCCGGTGGCGCTCGCGCCGCTGCTCGGCGATGCCAGCCCGCAGGCGGCCTGCGCGCAGGTCGCCTTCTTCGACGAGTACGCCGCCAAGCCGTCCGAGGTGGTGGGCAACGACGCTGCTGACAGCGCAGCCACCGGAGCGGTGGGGCAGGCGGACGGCCGGCTCGGCTGCGTGACGCAGTCCCCGCCGCCGTACGACAAGCAGCCGTTCCTGTCGGTGCTCACGGCGATGTTCCTGCACGGCGGCTGGCTGCACCTGCTCGGCAACCTGCTGTTCCTGTACGTCTTCGGCAACAACGTCGAGGACCGGCTCGGCCGGCTGCGCTACCTCGCCTTCTACCTCGGCTGCGGCTACGCGGCGACGTACGGCTTCTCGCTGTTCTTCGCGGGCTCGAGCTCGCCGCTGGTCGGCGCGTCCGGAGCGATCGCCGGGGTGCTCGGCGCCTACCTGGTGCTGTTCCCGCGGGCGCGGGTGTGGTCGCTGCTCACCTTCCTGTTCTTCCTGCCCGTCCGGCTGCCGGCGTGGCTCGTGCTCGGCAGCTGGTTCGTGCTGCAGTACCTCTACACCCGCGGAGCCGGGCTGACCGAGGCGACCGGCACCGCCTACCTGGCCCACGTCATCGGCTTCGTCGTCGGCGCGGCCCTGGTCTGGCGGCTGCGCGGGACCGCCCGGCCCCGGCCGGTGCCCGACCCGCGGTGGGGGCCGTACGCCCGCCCCTGAGCCGGTCGAAGGCCCCTGCACGGTCCGTGCGAGCATGCCCGGCATCCCACCGCCTGGAGGCCCTTCGTGAACGTCACCCGCCTGGTGCGCACCGTCCCGGTGCTGGCGCTGTCCGCCGCCCTGATGCCGCTGACCGGGGCCGCTCCGGCCCTGTCGTCGGTCGCGTCCGCCCTGCCGGCCTGCGAGGTCGCGACGCCGGGCGGGATCGAGGTGCGTGCGAAGCCGGGGGCCAAGGCCCCCGAGCCCGACGCCTCGAAGGGCTCGAGCCGTGATCTGCTGCAGGGCAAGCAGCCGACCAGCCTCAGCCCGGCGGGCAGCATCTCGGTCACGACCTACGTCCACGTCATCGCTCAGGGCATGACGCGCGCCGAGGGCAACCTCAGCGACGCGGAGATCGCCGAGCAGATGGCGGTCCTCAACAGGTCCTTCTCCGGCGCGACCGGACCGGGCGCCGCCGACACCGCCTTCCGCTTCCGACTGGCCGGCACCACCCGCACGATCGACCCGGCGCTGTACGACCTGGCTCCGGGCAGCGCCGCCGAGCGCCAGGCCAAGACGGCGCTGCGACGCGGCGACGACCGCACGCTCAACATCTACCTCGGCGGGCTCGGTGGCGGGCTGCTCGGCTACGCGTACTTCCCGCAGCAGGGCGGCAAGAGCAAGCCGTGGCAGGACGGCGTCGTCGTCCTCAACGAGTCGGTCCCGGGCGGGGCGGTGCGCAACTACAACGCCGGCGACACGCTGCCCCACGAGGTCGGCCACTGGCTCGGGCTCTACCACACGTTCCAGAACGGCTGCTCCACCGCAGGCGACCGGGTGAACGACACGCCCGCCGAGGCCGTGCCGACCACCGGCTGCCCGGACGGCAAGGACACCTGCCTGAAGGACCCGGGCCTCGACCCGGTCGAGAACCTCATGGACTACTCGTACGACGCCTGCATGTACGCCTTCACCCGAGGCCAGGCCGCGCGCATGGACGCCGTCTGGAAGGCCTGGCGGGCGTAGCTCGTCGCGTCACCCCTGCCCGCGCCGTCGGACCGACGGCGACCGCCGACGGACCTCCGGGGAGCGCGGTGGTCGGGGTCAGCGGTGATGCCGACGGGGGTGACACCCGCGCGTGCTGCGGCGCCTACTCCTCGTCGTCGTCGAGGCGCGCCAGCCAGGTGGCCAGGCGCTCGACCGGGACCTCGAAGTCGGGGTTGAGGTCGACGAACTGGCGCAGCCGCTCGGCGAGCCAGGCCAGGCTCACCTGCTCCTCGCCCCGTCGCTCGGCCAGCTCCTCGAGGCCCCGGTCGGTGAAGTACACGGCTAGTGCCTCAGCGCCGCCGTGACGAGCTCGCTCTGCTCGGCCTCGTGCACCTTGCTCGAGCCGGCCGCCGGCGAGGCGCTCGCCCGGCGCGAGACGCGGCGCAGCGTGCGGCCCTCGGGCAGGTGCTCGGGGAACGACAGCGCGACGTGGGCCCACGCGCCCTGGTTGGCCGGCTCCTCCTGGCACCACACGACGTCGGTCGCGTCCGGGTACAGCGCGAGCGCGTCGGCGAGCTCCTCGCCCGGCACCGGGTAGAGCTGCTCCACCCGGACCAGCGCCGTTCGGCTGTCGCCGCTCTTGCGCCGCGCGGCGAGCAGGTCGTAGTGCACCTTGCCGGCGGTGAGCACCACCCGGTCGACGCCCTGGGGGTCGGGCGAGTCGGGGTCGCCGAGCACCGGCGCGAAGCCCGTGTCGATGAAGTCCTCGACGGCCGAGCTCGCGGCCCGCAGGCGCAGCATCGACTTCGGTGACAGGACGACGAGCGGCCGCTTGTGCGACTGCAGGGCCTGCCGGCGCAGCAGGTGGAAGTAGTTGGCGGGCGTGGTCGGCGCCGCCACCGCCATGTTGTCCTCGGCGCACAGCTGCAGGTAGCGCTCGACGCGCGCGGAGGAGTGGTCGGGTCCCTGGCCCTCGTAGCCGTGCGGCAGCAGCAGCGTGAGGCCGGAGCGCTGGCCCCACTTGACCTCACCCGCGGCGATGAACTCGTCGACGATCGTCATGGCGCCGTTGACGAAGTCGCCGAACTGCGCCTCCCACAGCACCAGCGCGTCGGGACGGGCGACGGAGTAGCCGTACTCGAAGCCCATCGCGGCGAACTCGGACAGCAGCGAGTCGTAGACGTAGAACGGCGCCTGGTCGGGCGACAGGTGCGCCAGCGGCGTGTGCTCGCCGCCGGTCGCCCGGTCGACGAGAACGGCGTGGCGGTGGCCGAAGGTGCCGCGGCGGGCGTCCTGGCCGGAGAGCCGGACCGGGCGACCCTCGAGCAGCAGCGAGCCGTACGCCAGCGTCTCGCCCATCGCCCAGTCGATCGTGGCGTCCTCGAGCATCTTGACGCGCTTCTGCAGCTGGGGGAGCAGCCGCGGGTGGGGCGTGAAGCCCTCGGGCAGGTCGACCTGGCTCGCGGCCACCGTGTCGATGACCTCGCGGGAGATCGCCGTCTGCAGGTCGTCCTCGCCCGTCGGCTCCGGCTCCGGGCGCATCGGCGCAGCGTCGGTCGTGTCGCGGGTGCCCTGGAAGACCTTCTCGAGCTGCGACTGGTAGTCCTTCAGCGCCTGCTCGGCCTCCTCGACCGTGATGTCGCCGCGGCCGATGAGGTTCTCGGTGTAGATCTTGCGCACCGAGCGCTTCTTGTCGATCGTGTCGTACATCAGCGGCTGGGTGAACGACGGCTCGTCGACCTCGGAGTGCCCGCGGCGGCGGTAGCAGACCATGTCGATGACGACGTCCTTCTTGAACGCCTGGCGGTAGTCGAACGCGAGCTTGGCGACGCGGACGCACGCCTCGGGGTCGTCGCCGTTCACGTGGAAGATCGGGGCCTGCACCATGCGGGCGACGTCCGTCGCGTAGACCGACGAGCGGGCGCTGTGCGGCCCGGTGGTGAAGCCGACCTGGTTGTTGACGACGACGTGGACCGTGCCGCCGGTGCGGTAGCCGCGAAGCTGGCCCATCTGCAGCGTCTCCGCGACGACGCCCTGGCCGGCGAAGGCCGCGTCGCCGTGGAGCAGGATCGGCAGCACGGTGAAGCCGTCCTCGCCGCGGTCGATGCGGTCCTGCTTGGCCCGCACGACGCCCTCGAGCACCGGGTTGACCGCCTCGAGGTGGGACGGGTTGGCCTGCAGGCTGACCGCGATGGTCGAGCCGTCGGGCGCGGTGAACTCGCCCTCGGCGCCGAGGTGGTACTTGACGTCGCCCGAGCCGTGGGCGGTGCGCGGGTCGAGGTTGCCCTCGAACTCCCGGAAGATCTGCGCGTAGCTCTTGCCGACGATGTTGGCGAGCACGTTGAGGCGGCCGCGGTGGGGCATCGCGATGGCGACCTCGTCGAGGCCCTCCTCGGCGGCCCGGACCAGCACGCCGTCGAGCAGCGGGATGACCGACTCGCCTCCCTCGAGCGAGAAGCGCTTCTGCCCGACGTACTTGGTCTGCAGGAACGACTCGAACGCCTCACCGGCGTTCAGCCGCTCGAGGACGTGGAGCTGCTCGTCGCGGTCGGGCCGCTGGGCCTTCTTCTCCACGCGCTCCTGGATCCAGCGCCGCTCCTCGGGCGCCTGGATGTGCATGTACTCGATGCCGACCGTGCGGCAGTACGAGTCGCGCAGCACGCCGAGCACGTCGCGCAGCTTCAGGACCTGCTTGGCGGCGAACCCGCCGACCGGGAACTCGCGGTCGAGGTCCCACAGCGACAGGCCGTGGTTGACGACGTCGAGGTCGGGGTGGCTGCGCACCTTGAACTCGAGCGGGTCGGTGTCGGCCATCAGGTGGCCGCGGACCCGGTAGGCGTGGATGAGCTCCATGACCCGGGTGGCCTTGCCGAGGTCGCCCTCGTGGGTCGCCTGCTGGTCGGGCACCCACTGCACCGGGACGTACGGGATGCGCAGCGCGCGGAAGACGTCGTCGTAGAAGCCGTCCTCGCCGAGCAGCAGCTGGTGCATGCGCCGCAGGAACTCACCCGACTGCGCGCCCTGGATGACGCGGTGGTCGTAGGTGCTGGTGAGCGTGATCGTCTTGCTCACCGCGAGCCGGGCGAGCGTCTCCTCCGACGCACCGGAGAACTCGGCGGGGTACTCCATCGCGCCGACACCGATGATCGCGCCGGCGCCCTGCATCAGGCGCGGCACGGAGTGGACGGTGCCGATGCCGCCGGGGTTGGTCAGGCTGATCGTCGTGCCGGAGAAGTCGTCGGTCGTCAGCTTGCCGGCGCGGGCGCGGCGGACGATGTCCTCGTACGCCGCCCAGAACTGCGCGAAGTCCATGGCGTCGGCGCCCTTGATCGCCGCGACGACCAGCGAGCGGGAGCCGTTGGCGTTCTGCAGGTCGATCGCGAGGCCGAGCCCGACGCCGTCGGGCGTGACGAGCTGCGGCTTGCCGTCGGGCAGTCCTGTGTCGGTGCTGTAGCTGGTGTTCATCACCGGCACGTCGGCGACGGCGCGCACGAGGGCGTAGCCGATGAGGTGGGTGAAGGAGACCTTGCCGCCGCGCGAGCGCTGGAGGTGGCTGTTGATGACGATGCGGTTGTCGGACAGCAGCTTGGCCGGGACGGCCCGCACGGAGGTCGCCGTCGGGATCGACAGCGAGCTCTCCATGTTCTTGACCACGCGGGCGGCCGCGCCCTTGAGCGGCGTGGAGGTCGGGCCGCCGGCGGCCTCCGGCTGGGCAGCCGGCGTCGCCTCCGCCCGGCTCGCCGGCGCGGGGGCGGGCTGCGCGGGCGGGGACGACGTCCTCGCCTCGGGCGACGTGGTCACGGCGGCCTCCGCGGTGGCCGCCGGGGCCTCGGCGGCGGGAGCGGGCGCGGGGGCCCTCGTCGCCGGTGCGCGGCTCGTGCCGTTGGGCGCGGCGGGAGCGGCGGTGCCACCGGCGGCGCCGTCGCCGGGCCGGTAGTCGGAGAGGAACTCGCGCCAGGCCTCCGAGACGCTGTCGGGGTCCTTGAGGTACTGCTGGTGGATCTCGTAGACGAGCCACTCGTTGGCCCCGAAGTCGGTCTGCTGTCCCGGCTGCGTCGACACGCTGCGCGCCTCTTCCCAAGTGTGAGTCCGCTTGTTACGCCCGGGGGTCGACGTTACTCGTCACCCGTGCTCGACGGGCGCAGCCCTCGCCTCAGTTGGACTCCTCCAGGCGGCTGATCGACCGCAGCGTCTCCCGCGTCTCCCGCAGCGCCTCCGTGGTCGGCGCGTCGGCGTCGGACTCGACCGAGGCCGGCGCCGGGGGGTCGTCGCGCCGGTCGTCGACAGGAGCGCCGGGCGTGGTGGAGGGGTGCGCGGGTTCGGTCATGCGCCGTCCCTACCCGCTCCGGGCGGTCAGCCCGCCGGAGGGCTGCCCTCCGCCGCCAGCAGCGCGGCGCCGACGATGCCGGCGTCGTTGAGCAGCTCGGCCGTCCGCAGCTCGGGCCGCACGTCGATCAGGTGGAGCCACTTCTCGGTCTTCTTGCTCACGCCGCCCCCGAGGACGACGAGGTCGGGCCACAGCAGTCCGTCGACGTGGCGCAGGTAGGTCTGCACGCGCCCGGCCCACTGCTCCCAGTCGAGGTCCTCGCGCTTGCGCGCGGCGTCGGAGGCGCGCGTCTCCGCGTCGTGGCCGTCGAGCTCGAGGTGGCCGAGCTCGGTGTTGGGCACCAGCCGGCCGTCGCGGACGAGGGCGCTCCCGATGCCGGTGCCGAGGGTGAGCACGAGGACCGTGCCCTGCACGCCGCGGGCCGCGCCGTACCGCACCTCCGCGAGCCCGGCGGCATCGGCGTCGTTCACGACCACCGCCTGCCGGCCCGTGCGCTCGCGCACCAGGGCCGCCACGTCGGTGCCGACCCAGGACGGGTCGATGTTGGCCGCCGTGCGTGCCGTGCCCGAGGTGACGACCGCGGGCAGGGTCAGGCCGAACGCGCCCGGCGGTGCCTGCGCCTGGTCGAGCACCTGTGCGACCGCGTCGACGACGGCGTCCGGGGTCGCCGGCTGCGGCGTCACGAGGCGGACCCGCTCCTGTGCGAGCGCGCCGCGGTCGAGGTCGACCGGCGCTCCCTTGATCCCGCTGCCACCGACGTCGACGCCGAACCCGAGTGCCATGGTGCCGCTCTGCCCGCAACGGGCGGGCTCCGCACGTGCTGCCGCTGCGACGGTCGGGTCGACTGCTCAGGTCAGGTGCCGGTCGCGGGCAGCACCGATCGAGTGCACGGTCGCCTCCCCTCCCGCACCGTCCGGGACCATCGCGTGGCCGAGCACCTCGGGCAGGGGCAGCTGCGAGACCCCGGGCGCCGCAGCGCAGATCGCCTCGAACGCCTCTCCCTCAGCGGTGAGCAGGCTGCGCAGCGCGTCCAGGTGGGCGTGCACGCGGTCGCTCGCCGCCGGGCCGTACGCCGTGAGCACGGCGACCGCCTCGTCGACGGCGCGTCGCCGCGACAGCCACAGGGCGAGACGGCGCAGCTCGTCGCGGTCCGTGTCCGTGTGATCCACGGACCGAAGAGTGCCCGTCCGCGGGGCCGCCGCGCAGCGGAACGCCGACTCTTGCGACGGCTCCTGCAACACCGCTGCCGCGCCCGCGCTAACTTCGTACAGTGACGGTCCTATGACTCTCGATGACTGTCCGGCCGCCACGCTGCGGCACGACCTCGAGCGCGCGATGGACCTGGCGCTCGCGGAGGGCGGTCTGCGCACCCTCTTCCAGCCCATCGTGGACCTGCGCACCCACGACGAGGTGGGCTTCGAAGCCCTGACCCGTGGCCCGCGCCGGAGCCGGTACGAGCGCCCGGACCTGCTGTTCGCCGCCGCGCGCGCCACCCGCCGGCTGGCCGAGCTCGACTGGGCCTGCCGCTGCCGGGCCTTCCGCACCGCGGCCGACGCCGAGCTGCGGCCGCCGTCCCGGGTCTTCGTCAACGTCGAGCCGCAGACCATCGGCACGGCGTGCCCCGACCACCTGCTGTCGGACTGGGTGTCGGCCCACCGCCGCCTGCGGGTGGTCGTGGAGGTGACGGAGCGGGACCTCTGCGACGCGCCGGGCGAGCTGCTCCGGGTGGCGGCGACCCTGCACGAGCTCGGCTGGGAGGTCGCGCTCGACGACGTGGGCGCCAACGACGCGGGCGTCGCCCTGCTGCCCGTCCTGCGGCCCGACGTCGTCAAGCTCGACATGGCCCTGCTCGCCCCGCGGCTCTCGAGCGGCCAGCTCGCCGCGCTGCGGGCGGTCGAGGCGTACGTCGGTGCCTCCGGGGCGGCCGTCGTCGCCGAGGGGATCGAGTCGCAGGCCCACCTGGACCGGGCGCTGGCGCTCGGCGCCGACTGGGGGCAGGGCTGGCTGCTCGGCCGGCCCGCGCCGCTGCGGCCGGCGACGCACCCGCGTGCCGGCGGCAAGCCGGCGCGCGTCGCAGCGCGGCCGGGCGTCGACGCCCGCGTGCGCTCCGACCCCTACCGCCTGCTGGCCGCGGCGCAGGACCGCCGGGCGCAGCCAGGTCGTGCGATCACGCAGGACGCCCTGCTCGCCGAGGTGCGCGGCGCCTGCGAAGAGGCGCTCGCCCTCAGCGGCGGCTCGCTGGTGCTCGTCGTGCTCGGCTCCTGCGTCACCGTCCCTGCGGGCCTGTCCCCGCTGCTGGCGCGCCTGAGCGAGGTGTGCGCGCTCGTCGTCCTGCTCACGCACGAGGGTGGGCAGGATGCGTGCCCGGCGGTGCGGACCACCGTCCTCGACGCCGGCGACCCGCTGAGCCAGGACGTGGCCGTCGTCCTGCTCTCGCCCGAGCGGGCCCTCGCCCTGCACGCGCACAAGGGCCCGGACGGCGGCTGGACCTCCCGGCGCACCGCCGAACCGCACGAGGTGGGCGAGTCGGCGCGGATGCTGCTCACGCGTGCTGCCGCGGTCGAGCGGGACGACGTGCTCGCGCTGGGCTGACCGGGGCGCAGGTCACCCGAACAGCCCTGTGCGCACGGGACTGCGGGCGCCGATCAACGGCGTACCACTGAGGAGGTCCCATGAGCACATCCGCACCGCGCGCCGTCCCGGCCCCGTCCCTCGACACCGCACCCGGCACCGACGCGTCGCCCGTCATGGCGATGCTGTCGGACCACCTGCCGCTGACGCTGCTGCTCGACCTCGCCCTCGGCGTGCGGTCGAGCGAGGTCTACGTCGCCGAGCCGCCCGACCTGACCTGGCTGTCGGCTGCGGACGCCGCGCAGGCCAGCTAGGGCCATGCCTGCAGGCGTCTCCCGCCGTCGACGCTGATCCAGCGCACCGGCGCAGTCGGACTGCGCGGCGCCGTGGTGGGAGTCGCCCTGCTGCTCGCCGCCTCCGCGCTGCTCGCGCCGGCCGTCACCCGCCGCCCAGCGACAGGCACAGCAGCAGCCGACGGCAGCGCCCCCAGGACCAGCGCGGTGTCGCGAGCGGAGGACTCCGACGCAGAGGCGTCCCAGGAGCCCTTCGTCCTGCGAGACCGCTCGTCAGACGTCGCCGGCACGCGCGCCACGTCCCGTCTCAGCTGCCGCTGCCGCTGCGTGTGGCGTCGCGGCAGAAGGCCTCGGCTCGTGTCCACAGCAGCGCGGCTGCCTGCTCGTCGTGCTCGGAGGGTCGGCTGGGGTCGGTGAACAGGTGTCCGGAGCCGGGGTAGTCGAAGGCCTCGACGCGGCTGCCGCTGGTGCTGATGTCGGCGACGAGGGCGTCGACCCACTCCTGCCGCCGGAAGGGGTCCTCGCGGGTGTAGTGGATCTGGGCCGGTGTGCCGGTGCGCCAGACGGCGCCGCCGAGCATCGCCAAGGGCAGTGCCCCGGACAGCAGCAGTGCCCCGCTGCAGGTCCGCTGGGTGGCGACGTGCTCGGCCATGGCGGCGCCGTTGGAGAAGCCGGCCGCGACGAACCCGTCCTGGAGCGGCTCGACGGCCTTGAGCGCCCTGCGCATCAGCTCGGGGTAGCCGATGCCCTCGGCGTGCCGACCGGCCCGTTCGTAGTCGTCGAAGACCTGCCCGTCGTACTGATCGACCACCAGCACTTCGTGCCCTGCGGTGCGCAGGCGCTGCGCGGCGTCGTGGATGCCGGGGCGGACTCCGAGCACGGAGTGGAACAGCGCGATCTCAGCCATGCCGTCCACCGTGAGGGGTGGTCGGTGACAGCGGCGTGTCACCGTCTCTGTCACTGTTCTGGTCGTGAACCGCACCGACCGGCTGCACGCGGTGGGCGAGGAGCTGCGTCGCGCCGGCCCGGCCGGGCGGACGGCGGCCCGCCTGGCCGCCTGGCTGGAGGTGAGCACCAGGACGATCAAGCGTGACGTCGCCGCACTGCAGCAAGCGGGACTGCCGATCTGGGCGCAGGCGGGTCCTGGCGGTGGGTATGTCCTGGAAGCGCGGGCCACCCTGCCACCGGTCAACCTCACGCCCGCTCAGGCCGTCGCGATCGCCACCGCCCTCGCCGCTCAGCGTGGTGCTCCCTACGCCGCCGACGGCCGGGCAGCGCTCGAGAAGGTGCTCGACGTCATGCACCCGGCCGACCGCCGGCGGGCCGAGGAGCTCGGCGCGCGCGTCTGGCTCCGTGGCGAGGACACGCCCCCGGCGACCACCCCCGCCGCCGGCGCGGTGGAGGAGGCGCTGGCCTCCCGCAGGGTGCTCGCCCTCGAGTACGGCGACGCTGCCGGCCGGCCCACCAAGCGCCGCGTGGAGCCCCACCTGCTCGCCCGTACCGACGACCACTGGTACCTCGTCGGCTGGTGCCGCTGGCGCGAGGCTCCGCGCTGGTTCCGCCTCGACCGGATCCACGCCGCCCACCTCACCAACGAGGCCGTCCCGTCACGCGACCTGGCCGTCTTCGGCACCCCACCACCGGGCGCTCGTCCCGTCCGTCAGGAGCAGCACGGGACGGCTGCACGAGCCGTTGGCCCCGGGCCGCAACCTCGCACCGGGAGACGGTCCGCTACCGGAAGCCGTCCCGACACCCTTCGGCGACCGGGACAAGGCTGAAGCAGGTGCTGCAGCCGTCGTTCGACCCCACGCACCTCACACCTGAGCCACCCCGGCGTCGGCACATGGGCGTCGCCGCCGTCACGCGAAGGACTCCTGGAGTGCTGCTGCGACGGTCGGAGGGCGACCGCCGCGGCTGGTGTTCCACGGGCAGCTCGACGCGCGAGGGCTGGGGCAGGTCGCGGACGCTGCGGCGCAGGTCCGCGCTGATCCAGCGCTGCCCGGTACCGGGTGCATGCCCGCGGCTCTTCCCGGCGGGCTCCCGCCGCTCTAGGGTGCGTTCGTGGACGGCCAGGACGAGCTCGCCGCCCGCGAGGCCGACCTGGCCGAGCGGGAGCGCCGGGCTGCCCGGCACGGGGCGGACCCGGAGGTGTTCGCCCGGCTGGCGACCGAACGCGACGCGACGGCGCAGCAGCGGGACGACGACGCCGACGCGCGGGACCTGGAGGCGGCGGAGCGCCGGCAGCGGGCCGCCGACCGGGACGTCCAGGCGTCGGCGCGCGACCGGCGGGCCTGGCAGGCTCACGACGACGCCGATCCGGGGTTCGCGAACAGGTTCCTGTCGGCGCGGGACGTCGACGCGTCCGCCGCTGACCGCGCCGACGCGCTCGACGATGAGCGCGCCGCCCGGCAGGACCGCCGGAGGGCTCGTGAGGACCGCGAGCACGCGGCCGACGACCGCGCCCGGGCGGCAGCCGCCGCCGGCCAGGCCAGGGTCGACGCTGCCGACCTGCAAGGGCAGTTGCGAGACCGAGCCGTCGTCGGGCAGGCCCAGGGGCTGCTGATGGCCCGGCTGGGGATCGGGCCGGACGAGGCCCTCGCCCTGCTGCGGGGCGCCTCCGACGGCGTCGACCTCGGCGTCGTCGCCTGGGCGCTGGTGCAGGACGCCACCCCGGGATCGCCGGCGGGCACGGGTGGCGACAGGCGCGCCGAGGCGGCGGACGAGCGCGAGAGGTCCGCCGACCAGCGGGAGGCCGACGCCGACGACCGTGAGCTGCGACTGGACCAGCGCGAGAGCGGTCTGCAGGAACTGCTGGCGCACCTGACGGACCGCCAGCGGCGCGCCGATGAGCGGGCTGACCTCGAGGCCGTGCTCGAGCGGAGCACGCAGGCCATCGCCCGCAGCCGCGCCCGACTGGCCCGTGAGGAGGCCGCCGACCGGCGGCGGGCCCCCCAGGACGACCTGGGGCCAGAGCAGCCCGGTCGGCGGGTCGAGCGGCCACAGGTCGCACCGCGCGACCTGGGGTAGGCGGCAGCCGCCGCCCGAGGAGCATGCGGGACACCCCGACCGGGGGTAGCGGCGGCTGACACACCGGCCCTGCTGCGGTCAGGGCTGCGCCGGCACCTCGAACCACACGATCTCGCCCAGCGCTCGCCGACGTCGTGGTCCCGACGTCGGACCGTCCGCTACCGCGCACTCCCGGTTCCGGCCGGGCTCCTGCCACGCGGGAGATCCCGAGAGCACGGGGATCGTGGAGGACTCGGTCGACGATGCCGAGCACGACTCGGTGGTCCCGCTCGGCGGGGTCGGTGAGCGGATCACCGACCTGCAGGCGGCGAAGACGGCCGCTGCGGCGTGGTGCCAACAGGTCAGCGCCGCCCGGTGCCGACGTGCAGCAGGCCGTGCCGACAGCTCTGTTGGAGCAGTGTTGGCAAGTCCCGGCGGACGGCCGTACCGCGCTGCGCTCGGCCCGTCTGACCAGCCGTTCCGTGTGTGCCCCCGGCAGGATTCGAACCTGCGCCCCTGCCTCCGGAGGGCAGTGCTCTATCCCCTGAGCTACGGGGGCCCGGGGCGGCCAGGACGCTACCAGCCGACCCCGCTGCTGCGGGCTCGACGAGCGCGGCGCACAGATCCCTGTGTAGCGTCCGGCGGCATGTCGAGCAGCCTGGGACGCGTCCTCGTGGTCGACGACGACGACGTGATACGCCAGCTCATCACCGTCAACCTCGAGCTCGAGGGCTTCGAGGTGGCGACCGCGGTCGACGGGCAGGACTGCCTCGACAAGGTGAAGGACGTCCGGCCCGACGTGATCACCCTCGACATCATGATGCCGCGGCTCGACGGCTGGGAGACGGCGAGCCGGCTGCGCGCCGACGCGGACACCGGTTCCATCAAGGTCGTGCTGCTGTCCGCGCGTGCGCAGGAGGCCGACCTCGCCCGCGGCGGTCGGCTCGGCGTCGACGCCTACCTCACCAAGCCCTTCGACCCCGACGAGCTCATCGAGGTCGTGCGCACGCTCGCCGGCCTGCCCCCGGTCGACGACCAGGGGCAGTGACCGCGGACTACGGCGCCACCGGGCTGGCGCTGGCGCCAGGGGTCGCGGCTGCAGTCGGCGTGGCCGCCGGCATCGTCGGGGTGTCGGTGGGGGTGGCCTGCAGCGGGCCGGTCGTGCTGACGCCGACGCAGGCAGCGCCCTTCTCCGGGGTCTGCCGGCCGTTGGTGTAGGCGTCCAGGAACTGGCCGACGCGCTCGTCGTCGGCGCTGTCGACCGTCAGGGTGCGCCCCCACGCGGTGAGCTCGATCGGGCTCTCCTGCTCCGGCAGCGGGCTCATGAGGCGGTACGGGTCGCCGCGGACCTCGTCCGCCAGCGTCGCGATGTCGTCCTCGCTCGCGCTGTCGTTGTAGGTCACCCAGACCGCGCCGTGCTCGAGGGAGTGGACGGCGTGCTCTGGCGCGATCGGCTCGGTGTAGACGTCGCAGGTCTGCGGCACGCCGTTGTGGTCGCCGCCGGACGGCGGCTGCGCTGGGTAGCCGGGGTAGTCGACGGTCCCGGCGACGTGGTCGCGGCCGAGCGCCTCCTCGTCGGCGAGGGTGACGCCCGAGATGGTGTTGTCGGGGTCGCTGAGGAGGGGGTCCACCCCGCCGCCCTGGTTCATGACGGCGTAGACGAGCAGCGCGACGAGCGCGACGCCGAGGGCGGCCGAGCCGGCGATGACGCCCCAGGGCTTCGGCTGCTCGATCTTGACGGGAGCCGTGCGACGAGAAGAGCCGCCGCGTCGGGAGGGGGGCGGGGTCTTGGGCATGCGGGCGGATCCGTCCTGGTGTCGGCGAGGCAGCGCACCGCGGCCCGGACCGGGGCCGACCGGCCCCTGCGGGTGCGGCGGTGCTGGCGAGCGGACGGCCCGGCGGGACCGGTCCACCCGCAAGGATGACGAACGCCGCCCGGCGAGCGTTCCTGCGCCGCGCAGCGACCCCGAGTCTAGGTGTGACCGGGAGATAGCCTGGGACGGTGACTCCTCTCGAGCTGGGCGGCGCCGTGCGGGCCGCCGTCCAGGCCGCCGTCGACGCGGGCGAGCTGTCGGTGCCGGTCCCCGACGAGGTGGCCGTCGAGCGCCCGCGCGTCAAGGAGCACGGCGACTACGCCACGAGCATCGCCCTGCAGCTCGCCAAGCCGGCGGGCCGGCCGCCGCGCGAGGTCGCCGAGCTGCTCGCCGCCCGGATGCGCCGGGTCGACGGCGTCGACGGCGTCGAGGTGGCCGGTCCCGGCTTCCTCAACCTGCGCCTCGCGCAGGCCTCGCTCGGTGCCGTCGCGCTGCGCGTGCTCGAGGCCGGCGCGGCGTACGGCAGCAACGACAGCGCGGCCGGCCAGCGGATCGACCTGGAGTTCGTGTCGGCCAACCCCACGGGGCCGATCCACATCGGTGGCGTGCGCTGGGCCGCCGTCGGCGACGCGCTCGCCCGGCTGCTGCTGGCCAGCGGCGCCGAGGTCGCCCGCGAGTACTACCTCAACGACGCCGGCAACCAGTTCGACCTGTTCGCCGCGTCGATGCTGGCGCGCGCGAGCGGCCGCCCGCTGCCCGACAGCGGCTACCAGGGCGACTACGTCGCCGACTACGCCGCGCGGGTCGTCGCGGCGGTGCCCGGTGTGCTGGAGCTGTCCGACGACGAGGCGCTGGCGGTGTTCCGCGACCGCGGGCTGCCGCTCGTCGTCGACGAGATCCGCTCGTCGCTGTCGTCGTTCGGCGTCGACTTCGACGTGTGGTTCAGCGAGAAGTCGCTGACCGACTCGGGCGCCACGGAGCAGGCGCTCAAGACGCTGCGCGCGCAGGGCCACGTCTACGAGCAGGACGGCGCGGTCTGGCTGCGCACCAGCGACTTCGGCGACGACAAGGACCGGGTGCTCGTCAAGAGCGACGGCGTCCCCACCTACTTCATGTCCGACGCCGCCTACTACCTCGACAAGCGGGGGCGCGGCTTCGACCGCTGCATCTACATGCTCGGCGCCGACCACCACGGCTACGTCGGGCGCCTCAGGGCCATCGCGGCGTGTGCCGGCGACGACCCGGCTCGGACGATCGACGTCCTCATCGGCCAGCTGGTCAACGTCGTGAAGGACGGCGAGGTCCTGCGGCAGAGCAAGCGCCTCGGCCAGTACACCTCCCTCGACGACCTGCTCGACCTCGTCGGCGTCGACGCCGCGCGCTACCTGCTGGCGCGCAGCAGCGTCGACAGCACGCTCGACCTCGACATCGAGCAGGCCACCCGGCAGAGCAGCGACAACCCCGTCTTCTACGTGCAGTACGCCGCGACCCGCGCCGCGTCCGTCCTGCGCAACGCGGCCGACATGGGCATCGCCGAGCCCGACCCGTCGAGCGTCGACCTGTCGCTGCTCGCTGACCCGCGCGAGGCCGACCTGCTGCTCGCGCTCGCGGAGTTCCCGCAGGTGGTCGCGACCGCCGCCGAGCTGCGCGAGCCGCACCGGGTGGCCCGCTACCTCGAGGAGAAGGTCGCGAAGTCCGCCCAGCGGTTCTGGGACGACTGCCAGGTGCTGCCGAAGGGCGACGAGGAGGTCGCGCCCACCACCGCGCCGCGGCTGCTGCTGTGGCGCGCCACCCGCACCGTCCTCGAGAACGGCCTGCGCCTGCTGGGCGTCAGCGCCCCGGAGCGGATGTGACGACGACCTCGCGGGCGACCGACCTCGAGCCCGTCGTCTGGCCGGCCGGCGCCGCCCGCGACGACCAGGGCGTCCTGACCGTCGCCGGCGTCGACGTGCGCGAGCTGGCAGCGCAGTTCGGCACGCCCGCCTACGTCCTCGACGAGGACGACTTCCGCGGTCGCTGCCGGTCCTGGCGCGAGGCGTTCGCGACCGGCGACGTCTACTACGCCGGCAAGGCGTTCCTCTGCACGGCCATCGCCCGCTGGGTCGCCGAGGAGGGCCTGTCCCTCGACGTGTGCACCGGCGGCGAGCTGGCGGTCGCGCTGAAGGCCGGCTTCCCGGCCGAGCGGCTGCTGTTCCACGGCAACAACAAGAGCATCGCCGAGCTCGAGCGCGGCGTGGGCGCCGGCGTCGGGCGCTTCGTCGTCGACAGCTCCGTCGAGGTCGAGCGCCTCGCGGAGGTCGCCGCCCGCAACGGGGTGCGCCAGAAGGTCTACGTGCGGGTGACGCCGGGCGTGGAGGCGCACACCCACGAGCACGTCCAGACGGGGCAGGAGGACCAGAAGTTCGGCTTCTCCCTGGCGAGCGGGGCGGCGGCGGCGGCCGTCCGGCGCGTGCTCGCGCTCCCGTCGCTCGAGCTGGTCGGGCTGCACTGCCACATCGGTTCGCACATCTTCGACGTCCACGGCTTCGGGCTCGCCGCCCACCGCATGGTCGGCCTGCTCGCCGCGGTGCGCGCGGAGCACGGTCTCGAGCTGCCCGAGCTCGACCTCGGCGGTGGGCAGGGCATCGCCTACACCGCGGCCGACGACCCGATGGACGTCTTCGACTTCGCCGCCGGGCTGCGCGCCATCGTCGAGCAGGAGTGCGCCGCAGCCGGGCTCGACGTCCCCCGCCTCGCGGTCGAGCCCGGGCGGGCGCTCGCGGGCCCCTCGACGGTCACGATCTACGAGGTCGGCACCGTCAAGGAGCTGCCCGGGCTGCGCACCTACGTGAGCGTCGACGGCGGCATGAGCGACAACATCCGCACCGCGCTCTACGGCGCGCGCTACACCGCCGTGCTGGCCTCGCGGGCGTCCGACGCCGACCCGGCCGACGTCACCCTGTGCGGCAAGCACTGCGAGAGCGGCGACATCGTCGTGCACGACGTGCCGCTGCCCGGCGACCTCGCGCCGGGCGACCTCGTCGCGGTGCCCGCCTCCGGCGCCTACCACCGGTCGATGGCCAGCAACTACAACCACGTCCCGCGCCCGCCGGTCGTCGCGGTGAAGGACGGCAGCGCGCGGCTGCTCGTCCGCCGCGAGACCGAGGCCGACCTGCTCGCCCTGGACGTCGAGTGACCGGCCGGCGGCTGCCCGCGCTGCTGTGCGCCTCGGTGCTCGGCGTGCTGGTCGTCCTGGGGCTCGCCGTCACCGCGCTGCTCGGTGCCGTCGCCGGTGCGGTGTACGCGCTGCTCGCCGTCGTCCTCGTCGTCGTCGGCGCCGTCCGTGGCCGCCGCCTGCTGGCACCCGCCTCCCGGCCGGCCGGCCGGACCTGCGACTGCTGCACGACGACCCACTTCGACCCGGTGAAGGTCATCTGATGACGGGCACTGCGGGCGAGGCCCCGCTCCTGCGGATCGCGCTGCTCGGCTGCGGCACCGTCGGCTCGGAGGTCGTGCGCCTGCTGCACTCCTCGGGCGACGACCTGGCCGCACGCATCGGCGCCCCGCTCGAGCTCGCCGGCATCGCCGTGCGCCGGCTCGGCCGCGAGCGCGACCTGCCCGTGCCGGACGAGCTGTTCACCACCGACGCCGCCGAGCTGGTCGCCCGCGACGACGTCGACCTCGTCGTCGAGGTCATCGGCGGCATCGAGCCCGCGCGCAGCCTGATCCTGTCGGCCCTGCGCGGCGGCAAGAGCGTCGTCACGGCCAACAAGGCACTGCTCGCCGAGGACGGCGCGACGCTGCACGCCGCAGCGGCGCAGTCGGGTGCCGACCTCTACTACGAGGCCAGCGTCGCGGGTGCCATCCCGCTGCTCCGGCCGCTGCGCGAGTCGCTCGCCGGCGACCAGATCTCCCGCGTGACGGGCATCGTCAACGGCACCACGAACTTCATCCTGACGCGCATGGACGAGCAGGGCTCCGGCTTCGCCGACGCCCTCGACGAGGCGACCGCGCTCGGCTACGCCGAGGCCGACCCGACCGCCGACGTCGAGGGCTTCGACGCCGCGGCCAAGGCGGCGATCCTCGCCGGCCTCGCCTTCCACACCCGCGTCGTCGCCGCCGACGTCCACCGCGAGGGCATCTCGGAGGTCACCGCCGCCGACGTCGCCAGCGCGAAGGCCATGGGCTGCGTCGTCAAGCTGCTCGCCATCGCCGAGCGCGACGGCGACGCGGTGGGCGTGCGCGTCCACCCGGCGATGATCCCGCGCACGCACCCGCTGGCGAGCGTCCGCGAGGCCTACAACGCCGTCTTCGTCGAGGCGGCCAGCGCCGGGCGGCTGATGTTCTACGGCCCGGGCGCCGGCGGCTCACCGACCGCGTCGGCGGTGCTCGGCGACCTCGTCGCGGTCGCCCGCAACACCGTCTCGGGCGCCCGCGGGCCGGGTGCCTCCGACTACGCCGAGCTGCGCGTCAGCCCGATGGGCGAGGTCGTCACCCGCTACCACGTCAGCCTCGACGTCACCGACAAGGCCGGCGTGCTGATGGCCGTCTCCAGCGCCTTCGCCGAGCACGACGTGTCGATCCGCACCGTCCGCCAGGAGGGCCACGGCGACGACGCGAGCCTGGTGGTCGTGACCCACACCGCGACCGACGCCGCGCTGTCGGCGGTCGTCGAGCGGCTGCGCGGGCTCGACAGCGTGCGCGCGGTCGCGTCGGTCATGCGCGTCGAGGGCTCGACGTGACCGGTGCTGCCGTGGAGCGGTGTCCGTGAGCAAGGCCGAGGAGGCAGGCATGACCGTGATGACCGGCGCATGGGCGGGCTGGCGCGGCCTGATCGAGCAGTACCGCGAGCGGCTCGACGTCACCTCCGCCACGCCGGTCGTGACGCTGCTCGAGGGCGCCACGCCGCTCGTCCCCGCCGCCCACCTGTCGGAGCTCACCGGCGCCTCGGTGTGGCTCAAGGTCGAGGGCGCCAACCCCACCGGGTCGTTCAAGGACCGCGGCATGACCATGGCGATCAGCAAGGCCGTCGAGGCCGGGTCGAAGGCCGTGATCTGCGCCAGCACCGGCAACACGAGCGCCTCGGCCGCGGCCTACGCCGCCAAGGGCGGGCTCACCTGCGCCGTCCTCGTGCCCGACGGCAAGATCGCCATGGGCAAGCTGGCCCAGGCGCTCGTCCACGGCGCCAGGCTGCTGCACGTGCAGGGCAACTTCGACGACTGCCTCGACCTGTGCCGCGCGCTGTCGGAGGACTACCCGACGACGCTGGTCAACTCCGTGAACCCCGACCGGATCGACGGCCAGAAGACCGCCGCGTTCGAGATCTGCGACGCCCTCGGCGATGCTCCCGACGTGCACTGCCTGCCCGTCGGCAACGCCGGCAACATCACGGCCTACTGGAAGGGCTACGGCGAGTACGCCGCCGACGGCACGACGACCCGTCGCCCGCGCATGCTGGGGTTCCAGGCCGCCGGGGCCGCGCCCATCGTCACCGGTCAGCGGGTGACGTCGCCGACGACGATCGCGACGGCGATCCGCATCGGCAACCCCGCCTCGTGGTCGCAGGCCCTGTCCGCGCGCGACGAGTCCGGCGGTGACATCGCGGCGGTCACCGACCGCCAGATCCTGTCCGCCTACCGCCTGGTCGCCCAGAAGGAGGGCGTGTTCGTCGAGCCGGCCTCCGCCGCGAGCATCGCCGGACTGCTGCAGGCGTGCGCCGCCGGGCTCGTCGAGCGGGGCGAGACGGTCGTCTGCACGGTGACCGGCAACGGCCTCAAGGACCCCGACTGGGCGATCTCCGGCGCGCCGAAGCCGGTCACGATCGCCAACAGCGCCCCCGCCGCCGCGGCGGCGCTCGGCCTCGCCTGAGTGCGCCCCTACCTCGACCTCCTGCGTCGTGAGCAGGACTTCCGCCGCACCTACGTCGCGCAGCTGATCGCCCTCGGCGGTGACTGGTTCGCCATCATCCCGCTGCTCGTGCTGCTGCCCGAGCTGACCGGCACGGGCGTGTGGGGCGCGGCGGTGCTCGCCGTCGACACCCTGGTGTTCGCGCTGGTCGGGCCGTACGCCGGCACCGTCGTCGACCGGCTCGACCGCCGGCGCGTCATCGTCACGGCCAACACGGTCGCGGGGGTGGCGGCGCTGCTGCTGGTGCTCGTCCGCTCGGCGGCGACCGCCTGGATCGCGCTCGTCGCGATCGGTGTGGTCGCGGCCGCCAAGGCCTTCTCGCAGCCGGCCGGGGCGGCCGCGCTGCCCAACCTCGTCGAGGCGGACGACCTCCCGACCGCGAGCGTGCTCTCGGGCGCGTCCTGGGGGACCATGCTCGCCGTCGGCGCCGCCCTCGGCGGTCTGGTCGCCGGGACGCTCGGCACGACGGCGTGCTTCGTCCTCGACGCCGTCCTGCTGCTGCTCGCAGCCGCGCTGACCGCCGCGACGAGCCGGCCGTTCACCGACCCGGCCGCCCCGGTGCGCGCCCGCCGTCCGGTGCACCAGGACGTCGGCGAGGCGGTGGGCTACGCCCGGCGCGACGCCGAGGTGCTGGCGCTGCTGACGTGCAAGTCGGGGCCGGCCTTCGGCAACGGCGCGCTGTCGCTGTTCCCGCTGTACGGCGCCGCCGCGTTCGGGCTCGGCCCGCTCGGCATCGGGCTGATGTACAGCGCCCGCGGCGTGGGCGCCGTGCTCGGCCCGCTGCTCATGCGCCGGCGCGGCACCGACCCCGCCCGGCTGCGCGTCGTGCTCGCCGGGTCCATGGCGGTCTTCGGGCTGGGCTACCTCGCGCTCGGCGTGACGACCTGGCTCTGGCTGGTGCTCGTCCTGCTCGTGGTCGCCCACGCCGGCGGCGGCGCCAACTGGGTCCTGTCGACGTACGGCCTGCAGGCCGCGGTCCCGGACGAGCTGCGCGGCAGGGTGTTCAGCGCCGACTACACCCTCGCGACCCTGGTCATCGCCGGCAGCCAGGTGGTGTTCGGGCTGCTGTCGGACCACGTCGCCGCGCGCGACCTGCTCGCTGCCGCCGGTGCGGTCGTCCTGGTCTACGCCGGGCTGTGGTGGCTCGCCGCCCGCCGCATCCCGCCGCCGGCGCGCCTGTCCGCGGCCCGACCCCTGGAGGCCTGACGTGCCGACGTCCTCGGACTCGCCGGTGCACGTCCGCGTCCCGGCGACCAGCGCCAACCTCGGTCCGGGCTTCGACAGCGCGGGGCTCGCCCTCGCGCTGCACGACGACGTGATCGTGCGGACCACCTCCGGCGGGGTCGAGGTCGTCGTCGAGGGCGAGGGGGCCGGTCGCCTGCCGCTCGACGAGCGCCACCTGGTCGTCCGCGCGCTGCGGGCCGCCTTCGACCGGCTGGGCGGCCAGCCGCGCGGGCTGGCGCTGCACTGCACCAACCGCATCCCGCAGTCGCGCGGGCTCGGCTCGTCGTCGGCAGCGATCGTCGCCGCCGTCGTCGCGGCGCGCGCGCTCGTCGAGGGCGGCGACGAGCTGCTCGACGCGCGCGGCGCACTCGCGCTCGCCGACGAGCTCGAGGGCCACCCCGACAACGTCGCCGCCTGCCTGCACGGCGGGGTCACGTTCGCCTGGTCGACCTCCGACGGTCCGCGCGTCGTGCGCCTCGACGCGCACGACGACCTCGCGCCCGTGGCGTTCGTGCCGGGGACGACGTCGTCCACGGCGCAGGTGCGCGGCCTGCTGCCGCCGTCCGTGCCGTACGCCGACGCCGTCCTCAACGCCTCGCGCGCGGCCCTGCTGCCGCTCGCGCTCACCCGTGACCCGCAGCTGCTGCTGCCGGCGACGGAGGACCGCCTGCACCAGGGCTACCGCGCGCCGGCCATGCCGGCGACCGCCGCCCTCGTCGACGAGCTGCGCGGGCAGGGCGTGCCGGCCGTCGTCAGCGGCGCCGGGCCCACCGTCCTCGCGCTCACGACACGCGCGACGCGGGCGGCCGTCGCGGCGCGCGAGCGGCCGGGCTGGTCGGTGCGTCCGCTCGACGTCGAGCCCGCGGGGGCCCGCGTCGTGCCGCCCCACCCGGGGGACGGGAACACGCCGATCGGGTGAGCGTGTTGCACTCGGCGTCGACCGGCACCTACGCTGTTGCGCACCAGTTGCTCCTCGGAGCCACGTCTCGTGCCGGGCCACGCGACCTCCGGTCGCCGCCCGCCCCCCTGTCCCGCCGGGATCTTCCCGGTGCGCGTCGGGCGCACGAGTCGCAGCCCTGACCCGGACGCCGACCGAGTCCCACGCCTCCGTCGGCCCGCTGCGGAGCCGCCGGCCCACCTGCACCTCGCCGCACCGGCGGGGACGACCGGCGCCCCGAAGGGACCGGCAGCACCACCTCCGCCCCGCTGCAACCCGCGGCCGGGCGGCCCACCGGGAGGACCCTCCTTGACCGACACCACCGACCTGTCCGAGGCCGCCGTCGCGGCGAACGGGCAGGGCGACGCCCGTCCGACGGCCGACCCGGGCGCGACGCCGACCGCTCCTGCCCCCCGCACCCGCCGCCGGGCTGCCAGCGGAGGCCTCGCCGCCATGGTGCTGCCCGAGCTGCAGGCGCTCGCGAGCGGTCTCGGCATCAGCGGCGTCGGCCGGCTGCGCAAGAGCCAGCTCATCGAGGCCATCCAGGCGAAGCAGGGCGGCGCTGGTGCGCCTGCATCCTCCGCGGCGTCCACACCCGGTGCTGCCGATGTCTCGGCGCCTCCGGCGTCCGTGTCTGCGCCCTCCGCACCTGCGGGGCAGACCCCTGCGCCCGACGCCGAGGCGCCGCGCACGACCGCCCGCCGCAACGGCGGCCGCCGCGCCGCCGCGGCCCCGTCGACGGCTCCGGTGGAGACCGTCGCGCCGGAGCCGACCCCGGTCGTCGCTCCGTCCGACGCGCAGGACGGCGCCGACGGCCGCGACGGCGACGGCGAGCGTCCCGAGCGCATCGACCGCGGGCGCGAGCGCTTCCTCGAGCGCGAGGCACGCCGCCAGGAGCGGGCGGCCGCCGGCGCCGACGGTCCGACGGATGCCCTCGACGACGCCAGTGGCGACCGCGGTGGTCCGCGCGACCGCTCGTCGCGCGACGAGCGCGACGACCGTCCGCAGCGCGAGCCGCGCGACGACCGTCCACGGCGCGACGACCGCCCGCAGCGCGACGACCGCGACGACCGTCCGCAGCCCGAGCAGCGCGACGACCGGCCGCAGCGCGACCGCGGCGACGGCGCACCGCGTGACGGCGCACCGCGCGACGACGACGACGGCGGCCGCCGCGGCCGCTTCCGCGAGCGCGGCCGTGGGCGCAACCGCAACCGCACCGACCGCTTCGGCGGCGATCCGGAGCCGGTGGTCAACGAGGACGACGTCCTCGTCCCGGTCGGCGGCATCCTCGACGTCCTCGACAACTACGGCTTCGTCCGGACGTCGGGCTACCTCACCGGGCCGAACGACGTCTACGTGACGATGCAGCAGATCCGCAAGCACGGCCTGCGCCGGGGTGACGCCGTGACCGGCGCCGTGCGCCAGCAGCGCGAGGGCGAGCGCAGGGACAAGTACAACGCGCTGGTCCGCCTCGACACCGTGAACGGCCTCGACCCCGAGGAGTCGCGCAAGCGCCCTGACTTCACCAAGCTGACGCCGCTCTACCCGCAGGACCGCCTGCGGCTCGAGACCGAGCCCGGCATCCTCACCACCCGCGTCATCGACATGGTGATGCCGGTGGGCAAGGGCCAGCGCGCGCTCATCGTCAGCCCGCCCAAGGCCGGCAAGACCATGGTCATGCAGGCGATCGCCAACGCGATCACCACCAACAACCCCGAGTGCCACCTCATGGTCGTCCTGGTGGACGAGCGCCCGGAGGAGGTCACCGACATGCAGCGGTCGGTGAAGGGCGAGGTCATCGCCTCGACCTTCGACCGGCCGCCGCAGGACCACATCACCGTCGCCGAGCTGTCGATCGAGCGCGCCAAGCGCCTGGTCGAGCTGGGCCACGACGTGGTCGTGCTCCTCGACTCGATCACGCGCCTGGGTCGGGCGTACAACCTCGGCGCACCCGCCAGCGGGCGCATCCTCACCGGCGGCGTCGACTCGGCGGCGCTGTACCCGCCGAAGCGCTTCCTCGGCGCCGCGCGCAACATCGAGCACGGCGGCTCGCTCACCATCTTCGCCACGGCCCTGGTCGAGACCGGCTCCGCGATGGACACGGTGATCTTCGAGGAGTTCAAGGGCACCGGCAACGCCGAGCTCAAGCTCGACCGCCGCCTCGCGGACAAGCGCATCTTCCCGGCGATCGACGTCGACGCCTCGGGCACGCGCAAGGAGGAGATCCTGCTCGCGCCCGAGGAGCTGCGGATCGTCCTGCAGCTGCGCCGCGTGCTGCACGCGCTCGACACCGGCGCCCGCCTCGAGCTGCTGCTCGACAAGATGAAGGCGACGCGCACCAACGTCGAGTTCCTCATGCAGATCTCGAAGACGACCGTCACGGACGACCCCCGCTAGCCCGCCCGCCCCCCACCCGCGCCACCCCGCCCACCCCGGCGCCGATCATGCAGTTCTTGCCGGTTCGAGGCACTCGTGCACGCTCGAGCCTCGGTACGAACTGCATGATCGGCAGCAGGACGCGGCGGGCTGGGGACCGTCGAGGTCGCACTGTGGACGACCGCGGCGCGTCCTCCGGACGGCGGGAACCTGTCGCCATGACCGACGTCCTGCTCCGCAGCGAAGTGGTGCACCTGCTCGGCGGCCGGCACGCCCTGGACCGGGCCCTTGCCGCAGGGCAGTGGCAGCGACTGCTGCGCGGGACGTACGCGCCGGGCTGCGCCGTCCCGGACCTCCGTCTGCGGGCCTCGGCCGCTGCCCGCCTGCTGCCTGGCCACGCGGTCGTCGCCGACCGGTGCCTGCTGTGGCTGCTCGGGATCGACGTGCTCCCCCTTGGGCCGCCGGTGCTCGAGGTCGTGGTCCCGCGTGACGCCGTCGTCCCGCGCCGGCGGGACGTGCGGGCCCGTACCGCCGACGTGCGCCCGGCCGACGTGGTGGGGCTCGGGCCGCTGGCCGTGCCGTGCCTGCGGCCGGCGCGGGCCGTCGCCGACCTGCTCCGCGGGCTGTCGCTGGTCGAGGCGGTCGTGGTCGCGGACGCAGTGCAGCACGGCGGCCTGGCCGACGTCGGCGCGCTCCGGGAGGAGCTCGCAGCCCACGCCGGGCTCAGGGGGATCGTCCAGGCCCGACGCGCGCTCGACCTCTCCGACCCGCGGGCGGAGTCGCCCCCGGAGTCCCGGCTGCGCGTCGCCCTGCGCGGAGCCGGGCTCGCCCCTGTGCCGCAGTACGTGGTGGTCGACGCCCAGGGACGGTTCGTCGCACGCGTGGACCTCGCCCTGCCCGACAGCCGGCTCGCGCTCGAGCACGACGGCAGGGCCGTGCACGACCGGGCCGATGCGTTCGTGTCCGACCGGCGCCGGCAGAACGCCCTGGTCGCCGCGGGCTGGACGGTCCTGCGCTTCACGGCCGAGGACCTCCGCCGGGGAGCCGCACCGGCGGTCGCCCAGGTGCTCGGGCTGCTCCGCCGCGCCGCCTGATGCGCCGATCATGCAGTCGTTGCCCGTTCCGGCGCCCGCGTCGAGCGTGGCAGGTGGCAACAACTGCATGATCGCGGGAAGACCCGGCCCCCGGAAGACCCGGCCCCCGGAAGACCCGGCGCGGGGAAGGGCGGGCGCACGGTCGGCGTTGAGAGCAGCAGTGGGCCGTTCTGGCACACTGGTCCCCTCCGAGCACCGGTTCCCTGCACGCGCAGACCCGGCGGCTCTCGACCGAGAGGCACGACATGAAGGCCGACATCCACCCGACGTACGTCGACACGACGGTGACCTGCACCTGCGGCAACACGTTCACGACGCGCAGCACCGACCGCAGCGGCAGCATCTCCGCCGACGTCTGCTCCGCCTGCCACCCGTTCTACACGGGCAAGCAGAAGATCCTCGACACCGGTGGCCGCGTGGCCAAGTTCGAGCAGCGCTTCGGCAAGCGCTCCAAGTAGCTGCACCGCGGCGCCCGTCCCCTCGCTTGGGGCGGGCGCCGCTGCCATGTCTGAGAACGACGCGGTCGGACCCCGACGAAGGAGCGCCATGGCCGAGACCGTCGGCACCCCCACCGACAACGCCCTCAACGAGCACGCCGAGCTCGAGGAGCAGCTGGCCGACCCGTCGGTGCACGCCGACCAGGCACGGGCGCGCGAGCTCGGCCGCCGCTACGCCGAGCTCGGCCCGCTCGTCGCGGCGATCCGCGAGCAGGAGGCGCGTACGGCCGACCTCGAGACCGCTCGCGAGATGGCCGCGGACGACTCGGAGATGGCGGCCGAGGCCGAGCAGCTCGCCGCGCAGGTGCGCGACCTCGACGCCCGCATCCGCGACCTGCTCGTGCCGCGCGACCCGGCCGACGCCAAGGACGTCATCCTCGAGGTCAAGGCGGGGGAGGGCGGCGACGAGAGCGCGCTGTTCGCCGGCGACCTGGTGCGCATGTACACGCGCTACGCCGAGCAGCGCGGCTGGCGGACCGAGGTCGTCAGCGTGACCGAGGGCGAGCTCGGCGGCTACAAGGACATCAGCCTCGCGGTGAAGAGCCGCGACCCGGCCGACCCGGTCTACGGGCGGCTCAAGCACGAGGGCGGCGTGCACCGCGTCCAGCGCGTGCCGGTGACCGAGTCGCAGGGCCGCATCCACACCTCCGCCGCGGGAGTGCTCGTGCTGCCGGAGGCCGAGGACGTCGACGTCACCGTCGACCAGAACGACCTGCGCATCGACGTCTACCGCAGCTCCGGCCCCGGCGGGCAGAGCGTCAACACGACCGACTCGGCGGTGCGCATCACCCACCTGCCGACAGGAGTGACGGTGTCCATGCAGAACGAGAAGTCGCAGCTGCAGAACCGCGAGGCCGCGATGCGCGTGCTGCGCAGCCGGCTGCTCGCGCTGGCGATCGAGGAGCAGAACGCCAAGGACGCGGCCGCCCGCGGCGCGCAGATCCGCACGGTCGACCGCAGCGAGAAGGTCCGCACCTACAACTTCCCGGACAACCGGGTCGCCGACCACCGCAGCGGCTACAAGGCCAACAACCTCTCGCAGGTGCTCGACGGCGACCTCGACGCCGTCATCTCGTCGCTGGTCGACGCCGACACCGCCGCCAAGCTCGCCGGAGACCCGGCATGACGCCGCTGCGCACCGCCGTCCGCTCGGCCACCGACCGCCTCGCCGCCGCCGGGGTCGACAGCCCGGAGCACGACGCCCGCGCGCTGGCCGTCCACGTCCTCGGGCTCGACCGCCCGTCGGACCTGCTGCTCGTCGACGAGCTCGCACCCGAGCAGGCCGCCGCGTACGAGGAGCTCGTCGCCCGGCGGGCCGGCCGGGTGCCGCTGCAGCACCTCACCGGTCGCGTCGGGTTCCGCCACATCGTCCTCGAGGTCGGCCCGGGGGTCTTCGTCCCGCGGCCGGAGACCGAGTCGGTGGTGCAGTGGGCGGTCGACGCCGCCCGGGCCGAGGGCTGGACGTCGCCGCTCTGCGTCGACCTGTGCACCGGCAGCGGCACCATCGCCTTCGCCCTCGCCAACGAGCTGCCCGGTGCGACGGTGCACGCCGTCGAGCGCGACCCCGACGCGCTGGCCTGGACCCGCCGCAACGCCGCCCTGCGCGTCGCGGCCGGCGACCCCGAGGTGCACCTGCACCTCGGCAGCGCCGAGGACGCCCTGCCCGAGCTCGACGGGCAGCTCGACCTCGTCATCAGCAACCCGCCCTACGTCGCGACGACGGAGGCCCACATCCCCGACCCCGAGGTGCTCGACCACGACCCGGGGATCGCCCTGTGGGCCGGCGAGGACGGCCTCGACGTCGTCCGGCTCGTCGAGCAGGCGGCCCGCCGCCTGCTCAGGCCCGGCGGCCTGCTCGTGGTCGAGCACTCCGACCGCCAGGGGCGTACGGCCCCCGCGCTGCTCGAGCAGCTCGGCGGGTGGGCCGAGGTCGCGGACCACCGGGACCTCGCCGGGCACGACCGCTACGTCACCGCGCGCTGGACGGGCGGCTCGTGACGACCTACGACGTCCACGAGCAGTCCGCGGTCGGCGTGGTGCAGGCGGTGGCCGCCCTGCAGCGGGGCGACCTGGTCGTGCTGCCGACGGACACGGTCTACGGCATCGCCGCGGACGCGTTCTCCCCGGCAGCGGTCGACCGGCTGCTCGCCGCCAAGGGCCGCGGGCGCGACATGCCCGTCCCCGTGCTGGTCGGCGACGCGCGCGGGCTGTCCGGCCTCGCCGCCGACGTGACCGACCAGATGCGCGAGCTCGTCGAGGCCCACTGGCCCGGCCCGCTGACGATCATCGTGCCGGCCGCTGCGTCGCTGGCCTGGGACCTCGGGGAGACCCGGGGCACCGTCGCCGTGCGCATGCCGCAGCACCCGGTGGCGCTCGACGTCCTGTCGAGCACCGGTCCGCTCGCGGTCAGCAGCGCCAACCGCACCGGGCGCCCGCCGCCGGTGACCGCCGCCGAGGCCGAGCGCCAGCTCGGCGTGTCCGTCGCCGTCTACCTCGAGGCGGGCAGCAGCGGCGACGCCGTCGCGAGCACCATCGTCGACCTCACCGGCGAGCGCCCGCAGGTCCGCCGCGTGGGCGCGCTGCCGGTCGAGGTGCTGCTGCAGGTGCTGCCGGAGCTCGACGTCCCGCCGTGACGCGAGGTCGGGACCGGCGCAGGCGCCCCCGCTAGGCTGCCCGGACCGACCCGTCCTCCGAGGGAGCACCGTCATGACGTTCTGGGGACCCGACTTCGACGAGCTGGAGCGGGTCGACCCCGAGATCGCCGGCGTGGTCGTCGACGAGCTGAGCCGCCTGCGCGGCGGGCTGCAGCTCATCGCCAGCGAGAACTTCACCAGCCCCGCGGTGCTCGCGGCGCTGGGCAGCACGCTGTCCAACAAGTACGCCGAGGGCTACCCGGGCAGGCGCTACTACGGCGGCTGCGAGGTCGTCGACGTCGCCGAGCAGATCGGCATCGACCGGGCCAAGGCGCTGTTCGGCGCCGACCACGCCAACCTCCAGCCCCACTCCGGCGCGAGCGCCAACCTCGCCGTCTACGGCGCGTTCCTGTCGCCGGGCGACACGGTCCTCGCCATGTCGCTGCCGCACGGCGGCCACCTCACCCACGGCACGAAGGTGAGCTTCTCCGGCAAGTGGTTCAACGCCGTCCACTACGGCGTGGCCCAGGGCACGGAGGACATCGACTACGACCAGATGCGCGACCTCGCCCGCGAGCACAAGCCCAAGATGATCATCGCCGGCGGCTCGGCGATCCCGCGGCTCATCGACTTCGCGGCGTTCCGCGAGGTGGCCGACGAGGTCGGCGCGGTGTTCATGGTCGACGCCGCCCACTTCATCGGGCTGGTCGCCGGCCGGGCCATCCCGAGCCCGGTGCCGTACGCCGACGTCGTCACCTTCACCACCCACAAGGTGCTGCGCGGGCCGCGCGGCGGCGCCCTGGTCTGCACCGCCGAGCACGCCGCCAAGCTCGACAAGGCCGTCTTCCCGATGATGCAGGGCGGACCGCTCATGCACGCGGTGGCCGCCAAGGCGGTCAACTTCAAGGAGTGCATGGCGCCCGAGTACGCGACCTACACGCGCCAGGTCATCGCCAACGCGCAGACGCTCACCGAGGCGCTCGCCGCGGAGGGGATGCGTCCGGTCACGGGTGGCACCGACACCCACCTCGCGCTGCTCGACCTGCAGGGCACCGGCGTCACCGGCAAGGACGCCGAGGCCCGGTGCGACCGCGCCGGCATCGTCCTCAACAAGAACGCCATCCCGTACGACCCGCAGCCCGCGTCGATCGCGAGCGGCGTGCGCGTCGGCACCCCGAGCGTCACCACGCAGGGGATGGGCGAGGGCGAGATGAAGGAGATCGGCTCGCTCATCGGCCGGGCCGTCCGCGACGCCGACGGCTCCGACGCCGAGGAGGTCCGCCGCGCCGTGACCGCGCTGGTCGAGGCGCACCCCGCCTACGGGCGGGCTGAGCCGGCCCGTCCGGTCAGCGCGTCGACCGCCTCGGACAACCCCAGCCCGAGCTAGCCTCCGCCCCCGTGCGGGAGTACCTGCTGGTCCTGTGCGTCGCGGCCGGCGTCACCTACCTCCTGACCCCGGTCGCGCGCCGCTTCGCCGTGCTCTTCGGCGCCATGGCCCAGCCCCGCGACCGCGACGTGCACGCGATCCCGACGCCGCGGCTCGGCGGCATGGCCATCTACGCCGGTGTCTGCGCCGCGTTCTGGCTGGCCAGCTCGCTGCCGGCGCTGTCGAGGGTGTTCCGCTACTCCGACGTGGAGGCGGTCGTCCTGGGCGGCGGCCTCATCGTGCTGCTCGGCATCGCCGACGACCGCTGGGGGATCGACGCGCTCACCAAGCTCGCCGGTCAGGTCCTCGCCGCGGGCGTGATGGTGCTCTACGGCCTCGAGCTGCTGACGGTGACGCTGCCCGGCGTGGGGGCGGTGTCGCTCGGACCCGAGAGCGTGCCGCTGACCATCGTGCTGGCCCTGCTGACGGTCAACGCCATCAACTTCATCGACGGGCTGGACGGCCTGGCGGCCGGCGTCGGCGCCATCGCGGCGCTGGCGTTCTTCGCCTTCGCCTACTCGCTGGCCAGCGGCTCGCTCACGAGCGGCCTGGCGCAGGACCGGATCACCTCCCCGGCGCTGATCGCCGTCGTGCTGGCCGGCGCCTGCCTGGGCTTCCTGCCCCACAACTTCAACCCGGCCCGCATCTTCATGGGCGACTCGGGGTCGATGCTCATCGGGCTCATGCTGGCCGCCGCCGTCACGAGCCTGACCGGGCAGGTCAGCTACGCCAACCTCCCGCCGTCGGCCGGTCTGCCGGTGCTGCTGCCGCTGCTGCTGCCGTTCGCCGTGCTGGCCGTGCCCTTCGTCGACCTGGCGCTGGCGGTCGTGCGCCGCACCCGCGCCGGGCGCTCGCCGTTCGCGCCCGACAAGGCCCACCTGCACCACCGGCTGCTCGAGATCGGCCACAGCCACACGCGGGCTGTGCTGATCATGTACTGCTGGACGGCGCTGCTCGCGTTCGCCTTCGTCGCGGTGTCGCTGTGGGGCGGGCCGCTGCAGGTGGTCGCCGTGATCGGCGCGGCGACGGCCGCCGCGCTGGTCGTCTCGAGCGTGCCGCGGCTGAGGGCCGCGGCGAAGGAGAAGGACACCGGATGAGCGCACCGACCCCGGGCACGTCCGCCTGGGCCGACCGTCCCGTGAAGGCGGCCCGCACGGGCCTGTTCGCGGCGCTCGCCTTCGTGCCCGTCGCCGCCCTGGTCGGGCTGGTCGCTGCAGGCGAGCGCGGCGCGCTCGGCGCGGCGCTCGGCTGCCTGGTGCCGGCAGCGGTGCTGCTGCTCACGTGGGGGGCCGCCGAGATCGGCACGAAGCGCTCCGCGACGGCCTTCGCCGGGCTGCTCATGGGGTCCTACCTGGTGAAGCTGGTCGTCGTCGGGCTGCTGCTCGCGCTGCTGCGCGACGTCGAGGGCGCCAGCCCGACGGCGCTCGGGATCGCGGCGGTGGTCGGCCTGCTCCTGGCCCTGGTCGTCGAGGCGCGCGTGATCACGGCCACCCGGGCGCCGTACGTGGAGCCGGTCACCCGGCGCGCGGGCCCGGACCCGGACTGACGCGGCCAGACTGGTAGGTTGCCGGTGCGATGAGCACCGGCCACGAGGGTGAGAGCCAGGTCTGGGGTCTCATCTCGACGCTCGTCGGCGGTCCCGCGGTCTGGGGTGCCATCGGCTACGGCGTCGACCGGCTGCTCGACACCTCGGCCTTGCTGCCCCTGGGCGTCGTGGTCGGGTTCGTGACCTCCTTCTACATCGTGTACGTCAAGACCCAGACCCAGCCGGTGGACGCCCGTCCCGCCGCCACCCGGAACGACACAGGAGACGACGCGCCGAGATGACGCTCGCCAGCACCGTGGGACCTGACGACGTGGTGGAGGGTCCCGTCCTCGCTTCGGTCTCCTCCCCGCCGGACGGCTACGTGCCGCCGAGCATCGAGGAGTTCTTCTACGACCCGCTGTTCGGCTCGGGGATCTTCGCCGTCAACCGCATCGTCCTGATGATGCTGCTGATGACCGGCGCGCTGTGCCTGCTGTTCGGCATGGGCTTCCGCCGGCCGCAGGTCGTCCCGCGCGGCCTGCAGAACGTCCTCGAGACCGGCACCGAGTTCGTGCGGACGCAGATCGGCGACGAGGTCATCGGCAAGGAGGCGAGCCGGCGGTTCGCGCCCTACCTGACGGCGCTGTTCTTCTTCGTCCTCGCGATGAACATCACCTCGATCATCCCGGGCCTCAACCTGCCGGTCAACGGCCTGGCGGCGCTGCCGCTGCTGCTCGCGGTCATCACCTGGGTGATCTACAACGTCCAGGGCGCGAAGTCCCAGGGGCTGGGCCACTACCTCAGGAACTCGCTGTTCCCGCCCGGCATCCCGAAGCCGATCTACCTGCTGGTGACGCCGATCGAGTTCATCTCGACGTTCCTCCTGCGCCCGATCACGCTGTTCATCCGACTGCTGGCCAACATGATCGCCGGCCACCTCATCCTCGGGCTGTTCTACAGCGCGTCGACCTACCTGTTCCTGGGCTACCAGGACGGGCGCTGGTGGACAGCGCTGTTCGGCCTCGGCTCGTTCGCCGGCGCGATCGTCTTCACCTTCTTCGAGGCGCTCGTCGCCGCCCTGCAGGCGTACATCTTCACGCTGCTCACCGCGGTCTACCTCGCCGGCTCGCTCGAGCCGGAGCACTAGGCAGCCCCGACCACCGCCCACACCCCATGACCGACGGAGCGGCACCCCGCCGCAACGCCATCTAGGAAGGAACCACCTCACGTGGACGCGTCCCTCATCCTCGCTGCCGAAGACGCCATCAGCGGCAACATCAACTCGGTGGGCTACGGCCTCGCCGCGATCGGCCCGGGCATCGGCATCGGCATCCTGGTCGGCAAGGCCCTCGAGGGCATCGCCCGCCAGCCCGAGGCGACCGGCGTGCTGCGCACCAACATGTTCCTCGGCATCGCGTTCGTCGAGGCCCTGGCCCTCATCGGCCTGGTCGCCGGCTTCCTGTTCACCTGATGTCGGTCGCCAGCCTGCTGCTCGCCGTGGAGGAGGGCGGCGAGAGCCACAACCCGCTGATCCCGAACGCCAACGAGCTGTTCTGGGGCACGATCTGCTTCGCGATCTTCGCGGGGTTCATGATCAAGTACGTGCTGCCCCGGGCCCGGGTGGCGCTCGAGCAGCGCACGGCCGGCATCGAGGGCAAGCTCGCCGAGGCCGAGCGCGACCGCGACGAGGCGCAGCAGCTGCTGGCGCAGTACCGCTCGCAGCTCGCCGAGGCGCGCAACGAGGCCGGCCGCATCCGCACCGAGGCGCAGGCCCAGCGCGCGCAGATCGTCGAGGAGGCGCGCGTGGAGGCACGCACGGAGGCTGCGCGCATCACCGAGGCGGCCACCGCGCAGATCGCGAGCGAGCGCTCTCAGGTGCTGGCCGAGATGCGCCGCGAGGTCGGCGGCCTGGCGGTCACCCTGGCGAGCAAGGTCGTCGGCGAGTCGCTCGAGGACGAGGCGCGTCAGCGCCGCACCGTCGAGCGCTTCCTCGACGGGCTCGACAACGCTCCGGCTGCCCCCGCGACGGTCCGCTGATGCAGGGCGCCAGCCGGGCGGCGCTCGCGCACTCGATCGCGGCGTTCGAGGCGTCGCCCGCGACCAGCTCCGGCGAGGTCAGCGAGGGCCTGTACGCCGTCGCCGCCCTGCTCGACCGCGAGCCCTCGCTGCGCCGCGCCTTCACCGACCCGGCGAGCTCGCCCGACTCGCGCCGCGGGCTGGCGCAGGCACTGCTGGGGCGTCAGCTCGGCGCGGCCCCGCTCGGGGTGCTGTCCGACCTCGTCGCCCAGCGCTGGAGCTCGCCCGCCGACCTGCGCGCCGCGGTCGAGGTGGTCGCCGCCGACGCCGCGCTGCGTGCTGCCGAGGCGGACGGCGTGCTCGACGACGTCGAGGACGAGCTGTTCCGCTTCGCCCGCCTGCTCGAGCGCGAGCCGGCGCTGCGCGGGGCGCTCACCGACCCGGGCCTGCCGGACGACCGCAAGACCGGTCTGCTGCGCGAGCTGCTCGGCACCAGGGCCACCCCCGCCACCGTGCGGCTGGTCGAGATCGCCGTCACCCGCTCGCGGGGGCGCTCGATCGAGACGGCGCTCGACGAGCTCGCCGAGCTCGCCGCGCAGCGCCGTCAGCGCTACGTGGCCCAGGTGCGGGTCGCCCGGCCGCTGGAGCCGCAGCAGGAGGGCCGGCTGGCCGCGGCGCTCGAGCGCCTGTACGGGCGGTCGATCGCCCTGCAGGTCGACGTCGACCCGTCGGTCCTGGGCGGTATCTCGGTGCGGGTGGGGGACGAGGTCCTCGACGGCACCGTGCAGCGCAACCTCGAGGCCGTCCGGCGCAACCTCGCCGGCTGACCACCCGCACTCCCGCACAGCCCCGCGACACCCATCACCGCGACACCAGAGAGCAGGGATCCACAGATGACGGAGCTCAGCATCCGCCCGGAGGACGTCCGGTCCGCGATCGAGCAGTACGTCACGTCGTACAGCGCCGAGACGACCCGCGAGGAGATCGGCACCGTCGCCGAGGTCGGTGACGGCATCGCCCGCGTCGAGGGCCTGTACTCCACGATGGCCAACGAGCTGCTCGAGTTCGAGGGCGGCGTGCTCGGCCTGGCGCTCAACCTCGACACCCGTGAGGTCGGCGCCGTGCTGCTGGGCGACCCGGCCGGCATCGAGGAGGGCCAGGCCGTCCGTCGTACGGGCGACATCCTGTCCGTGCCGGTGGGCGACGGCTTCCTCGGACGCGTGGTGGACCCGCTCGGCGAGCCGATCGACGGCAAGGGCGACATCGTCGCCGAGGGCCGCCGCATCCTCGAGCTGCAGGCGCCGACCGTCGTGCAGCGCCAGCCCGTCGGCGAGCCGCTGCAGACCGGGATCAAGGCCGTCGACGCCATGACCGCCATCGGCCGTGGCCAGCGCCAGCTGATCATCGGTGACCGCCAGACCGGCAAGAGCGCCGTCGCGATCGACGCGATCATCAACCAGCGCGAGAACTGGCAGTCCGGCGACCCGAAGAAGCAGGTCAAGTGCATCTACGTCGCCATCGGCCAGAAGGGCTCGACGATCGCCGAGACCGTCGGCCGCCTCGAGGAGGCCGGGGCGATGGAGTACACGACCGTCGTCGCCGCTCCGGCGTCGCAGCCGGCCGGCTTCAAGTACCTCGCGCCCTACACCGGCTCGTCCATCGGCCAGCACTGGATGTACAACGGCCAGCACGTCCTCATCGTGTTCGACGACCTGAGCAAGCAGGCCGACGCCTACCGCGCGATCTCGCTGCTGCTGCGCCGTCCGCCGGGCCGCGAGGCCTACCCGGGTGACGTCTTCTACCTGCACAGCCGCCTGCTCGAGCGCTGCGCCAAGCTGTCCGACGAGCTCGGTGGCGGCTCGATGACCGGCCTGCCGCTCATCGAGACCAAGGGCAACGACGTCTCGGCCTTCATCCCGACGAACGTCATCTCGATCACCGACGGGCAGATCTTCCTCGAGACCGACCTGTTCAACTCCGGTGTCCGCCCGGCGATCAACGTCGGCATCTCGGTGTCGCGCGTCGGCGGCTCGGCGCAGATCAAGGCGATGAAGTCGGTGTCCGGCCGCCTGCGCCTCGACCTGGCGCAGTACCGCGAGCTCGAGGCGTTCGCGGCCTTCGGCTCCGACCTCGACAAGGCCTCCAAGGCCCAGCTCGAGCGTGGTGCCCGGCTCGTCGAGCTGCTCAAGCAGCCGCAGTACTCGCCGTTCCCGGTCGAGCGGCAGGTCGTGTCGATCTGGGCCGGCACCAACGGCCACCTCGACGACGTCCCGGTCGCCGACATCCGCCGCTTCGAGCGCGAGTTCCTCGACCACGTGGGGCGCAGCCGCCCGGCCGTCTACGACGCGATCGTGCAGACCGGCAAGCTCGGCGACGACACCGTCGGCGAGCTCGAGGCGGCGATCACCGAGTTCAAGCAGGGCTTCCAGACCGGCGAGGGCGAGAGCCTGGTCAACGAGGCACCGGCCGAGGCGATGGACGCCGAGGAGCGCGGCCAGGAGACGATCACCCGCTACGCGCAGCCGACCAGCACGAAGCGCTGACGCATGGGTGCCCAGCTCCGGGTCTACCGCCGCCGCATCCGGTCGGTGCAGTCGACCAAGAAGATCACCCGAGCGATGGAGCTCATCGCTGCCTCGCGCATCGTCAAGGCGCAGCAGCGGGTGAGCGCGGCGCAGCCGTACGCCCGGCAGATCACCCGGGTGATCTCGGCGCTGGCGTCGCAGTCGACCGTCGACCACCCGCTGCTGCAGGAGCAGACCGAGGAGCGCCGCGCCGCGGTGCTCGTCATCACGAGCGACCGCGGTCTCGCGGGCGGCTACAACGCCAACGCCCTGAAGACCGCGGCCCAGCTCGAGGAGCTGCTGCGCAGCGAGGGCAAGACGCCCGTCGCCTACCTCGTCGGGCGCAAGGCGGTCGGCTTCTACCGCTTCCGCGGTCGCGAGATCGAGGACTCCTGGACGGGCTTCTCGGAGCAGCCGTCCTACGAGGACGCCCGCGAGGTCGCCGACGCGCTGATCGACGCCTTCCTGCGCACCGAGGAGGAGGGCGGGGTCGGCGAGATCCACGTCGTGCACACCGAGTACGCCTCCGCGCTGACCCAGCGGGCCGTCGCCAACCGGGTGCTGCCGCTCGTGGTCGAGGAGTCCGACGCCCCTCCGCCGGAGGGCGCGCTGCCGCTGTACGAGTTCGAGCCCGACCCGGCGGCGCTGCTCGACGCGCTGCTGCCGCGCTTCGTCACGACCCGCGTCTACGCGGCCATGCTGGAGTCGGCGGCGTCGGAGTCGGCCTCGCGCCGGCGCGCGATGAAGGCCGCGACCGACAACGCGGACGAGCTCATCAAGTCGCTCACCCGAGCGGCCAACTCGGCCCGTCAGGCCGAGATCACGCAGGAGATCAGCGAGATCGTCGGCGGCGCGTCGGCACTCGAAGACGCCAAGTAGCCCAGGAGACCAGATGACACTCACCGCCGACAGCCCCGCCGCGGCCGCACACGCCGGCGGCACCGGCCGGGTCGCCCGCGTGATCGGCCCGGTCGTCGACGTCGAGTTCCCGCCGGACGCGATGCCGGAGATCTACAACGCGCTGCAGGTCGAGCGCACGCTCGGCGAGTCGACGAGCATCCTGACGCTCGAGGTCGCGCAGCACATCGGCGACAACCTCGTGCGCGCCATCGCCATGCAGCCGACCGACGGCCTGGTGCGCGGTGCGGGCGTCAAGGACACCGGCGCGGCCATCTCCGTCCCCGTCGGCGACGCGACCAAGGGCCACGTCTTCAACGCCCTCGGCCAGCCGCTCGACGTCGACAGCGTCGACGCCGACACGTACTGGCCGATCCACCGGCCGTCGCCGGCGTTCGACCAGCTGGAGAGCAAGACCGAGCTGTTCCCGACCGGCATCAAGGTCATCGACCTGCTGGCGCCCTACGTCGCCGGCGGCAAGATCGGCCTGTTCGGCGGTGCCGGCGTCGGCAAGACGGTGCTCATCCAGGAGATGATCTACCGGGTCGCCAAGGAGTTCTCCGGCGTGTCGGTGTTCGCCGGCGTCGGCGAGCGCACCCGCGAGGGCAACGACCTGTTCGGTGAGATGACCGAGTCCGGCGTCATCAACGACACGGCGCTGGTCTTCGGCCAGATGGACGAGCCGCCGGGCACCCGCCTGCGCGTCGCGCTGTCGGCGCTCACGATGGCGGAGTACTTCCGCGACGTGCAGGGCCAGGACGTGCTGCTGTTCATCGACAACATCTTCCGCTTCACGCAGGCCGGCTCGGAGGTGTCGACGCTGCTCGGCCGCATGCCGAGCGCCGTCGGCTACCAGCCGACCCTCGCCGACGAGATGGGCGTGCTGCAGGAGCGCATCACCTCGACCCGCGGCCACTCGATCACCTCGCTGCAGGCGATCTACGTCCCGGCCGACGACATCACCGACCCGGCGCCGCACACGACGTTCACCCACCTCGACGCCACGACGGTGCTGTCGCGTGCCATCTCCGAGCTCGGCATCTACCCGGCGGTCGACCCGCTCGACTCGACCAGCCGCATCCTCGACCCGCGCTTCGTCGGTGACGAGCACTACGCGGTGGCCCGCGAGGTGCAGCGCATCCTGCAGCGCTACAAGGACCTGCAGGACATCATCGCGATCCTCGGCATCGACGAGCTCGCCGAGGAGGACAAGGTCCTCGTCAACCGCGCCCGGCGCATCCAGCGCTTCCTGTCGCAGCCGTTCTTCGTGGCGGAGAGCTTCACCGGCCAGCCGGGCAAGTTCGTGCCGCTGGAGGAGACGATCGCGTCGTTCAAGAAGCTCACCGAGGGCGACTACGACCACATCCCCGAGCAGGCGTTCTTCCTGTGCGGTGGCATCGAGGACGTCGAGGAGAACGCGAAGCGGCTCGGCTCCTGACGCCGCTGCGTCGACCGTCCGACGGCCGGGTCCCCTCGCGGGGGGCCCGGCCGTCCGGCGTCCCGGGCCGTGTCCCGGTGACGGCTCGGACCTGTCGCGCCGGTAGGCTCGGCAGCAGACGGGTCGACCGTCGTCCCCGTGAAGGAGCTGAAGTGGCGGAGCTGCACGTCGAGCTGGTGTCGGTCGAGCACGAGGTCTGGAGCGGCGAGGCCAGCCAGGTCACCGCCCGCACGACCGAGGGCGAGATCGGTGTGCTGCCCGGCCACGCTCCGCTGCTCGGCCAGCTGGCCGACGGCGGCACCGTGCGCATCTTCGAGGCCGGTGGCGGCGAGGTCGTCGCGGCCGTCCACGGCGGCTTCCTGTCGGTGACCGACGAGGGGGTCACCGTCCTCGCGGAGGTCGCCGAGCTCGGTCCGGACATCGACGCCGGGCGGGCCCGGACGGCGCTCGAGCGGGCCCGCGGCGAGCAGGACGTCGCGGCGCAGCGCCGGGCGGAGAGCCGCCTGCGAGCGGCCGGACAGCCGACCTAGTCCGCAGGCACTCCGCCGTCCTCGACGACCCTGCCCGGACCCGGCGTGCTCGCCCTCGAGATCGTCCTCGCGCTCCCGCTGGTCGCGGTCCTGCTGCTGGTGGCGGTCGCCGTCCGGCGGCGGTGGCTGCAGTCCGCCGGCGGGACCGTCGAGCTGTCGCTGCGCCTCAAGCGCCTCGCCCCGGGTCGGGGCTGGTCGAACGGCGTCGGCTTCTTCGACGGCGACGACCTGCGGTGGTACCGCGTGTTCAGCCTCTCGCCGCGGCCCCGGCGGGTGCTGTCACGCCGCGAGCTGCAGGTCGTGCACCGGCGGCCGGCGTCGGACCCCGAGCGCCTCGCGCTGCCCGAGCACGCCGTCGTGATGGAGTGCGCGGTCGGCGGCGGCCCGGTCGACCTGGCCATGCAGCCCTCGACGGTGACCGGCTTCCTGGCCTGGCTCGAGTCGCAGCCACCCGGTGCCACGCTGCCCGGCTGAGGGTCAGTCCCGCGCGCCACCCGGCGCCCACAGGACGTCGCCGCCGGGGTTGGCGGTCCGCGACAGGATGAACAGCAGGTCCGACAGCCGGTTGAGGTAGAGCGCCGGCTCGCGGTTCGTGCGGTCGGGCTCGGCCTCGAGCAGCGCCCAGGTGGAGCGCTCGGCCCGCCGGACGACCGTGCGCGAGACGTGCAGCAGCGCAGCAGCCGGCGTCCCGCCCGGCAGGACGAAGCTGCTCAGCTTCGGCAGTGCGGCGTTGTGGTGGTCGCACGCCTGCTCGAGGCGAGCGGTGTACTCCGGCGTCACGCGCAGCGGCGGGTACTGCGGGTCGGGGACGACCGGGGTGCACAGGTCGGCGCCGACGTCGAACAGGTCGTTCTGCACCTGCCGGAGCAGGTCGGCCACGTCGGGCGCCGGGGCGCCGAGCGCGAGCACGACCCCCAGCGAGCTGTTGGCCTCGTCGACGTCGGCGTACGCGCCGAGCCGTGCCCCGGTCTTGGCGGTGCGGCTCATGTCGCCGAGCGCGGTCGTCCCGTCGTCGCCGGTCCTGGTGTAGATGCGGGTCAGGTGGACGGCCATGCCGCGACCCTAGGACAGCCGTCCGACGCCGGGTCTGCTCTCCTCGTCCTCGTCCGCTCTGAGTGAGGACGCGGTCACGGCGCTCCGGGTCGCTCGGCCGTCCGGTTCCTAGACTGCCGCCATGGACCGCTTCCTCGTCTCCGGTGGTGCGCGGCTCACGGGCGAGGTCTCGGTGAGCGGTGCCAAGAACAGCGTCCTGAAGCTCATGGCGGCCTCGCTGCTCGCCGAGGGGACGACCGTCCTGACCAACGTGCCCGACATCCTCGACGTCACGGTGATGTGCGAGGTGCTGCGCCGGCTGGGCTGCGACGTGGTGCGCGGCGAGGCGCGGGTGGAGATCACCGTCCCGGAGCGGCCGGGGCACGAGGCCGACTACGACCTCGTCCGCCGCATCCGGGCGTCCATCGCGGTCCTCGGGCCGCTCGTGGCCCGGTGCGGACAGGCCAAGGTGGCACTGCCCGGCGGCGACGCCATCGGCTCCCGCGGTCTCGACATGCACGTCGCCGGGCTGGTCCAGCTCGGCGCCACGGTCGAGAGCGAGCACGGCTACCTCATCGCCCGCGCCCCCCGGTTGGCCGGAGCCACCGTGTGGCTCGACTTCCCGAGCGTCGGCGCCACGGAGAACCTCGTCATGGCCGCGGCGCTGGCCAAGGGCACGACGGTGATCGACAACGCCGCGCGCGAGCCGGAGATCGTCGACCTGTGCTCGATGCTGACGGCGATGGGCGCGCAGATCTCGGGCGTCGGCTCCAGCACGCTCGAGGTCGAGGGCGTCGAGCAGCTCCGTCCGGTCGAGCACGCCACGGTCCCCGACCGCATCGTCGCCGGCACCTGGGCGGTGGCCGCCGTCATGACGCGGGGCGACGTGACGGTCGTCGGCGGCCGGCCCGAGCACCTCGAGATGCCGCTCGACAAGCTCGTGCAGGCCGGCGCCGAGGTCAGCCGCGTGCCGGCCGGCTTCCGCGTCGTCATGGACCACCGCCCGCAGGCGGTGGACGTCGTGACGCTGCCCTACCCGGGCTTCGCGACCGACTTCCAGCCGTTGTTCCTCGGCCTCAACACGGTCGCCGAGGGCACGGCGATGATCACCGAGAACGTCTTCGAGTCGCGCTGGATGTTCGTCAACGAGCTCGTACGGCTGGGGGCGGAGGTGCGCACCGACGGCCACCACGCGGTCGTCCGCGGCCGCGAGCTGCTGTCGGCCGCACCGGTCACGGCCCACGACATCCGGGCCGGAGCCGGCCTCGTGCTCGCCGGGCTCGTGGCCGACGGCGTCACCGAGGTGGGCGAGGTGCACCACGTCGACCGCGGCTACGAGGGGTTCGTCGACAAGCTCGTCGCCCTCGGCGCCGACGTGCGCCGGGAGGCGGCGCCCGACGAGCCCTGGCTGCGCTAGCGCGGCCGTCCGGGCCGGCGGGGCGCTACGGCCGGCTGCTGACCAGGTCGCGGGCGCGCTCGGCGTCGGCGCGGAAGACGAGCAGCGCCAGTCCCTGCTGGTCGCCGGCGGCCTCGCCGACGGTGCAGCGGATGCCGGCGTCGTGCAGCACGGCGCGCAGCATGGCGGCGTCGTCGGGGGTGCGGACCTGCGCGACCGGCACGAGCAGGCCGTAGTCACCGCGCGCCCGCGCCTTGTCCAGCCGACGAGCGGTGCGGTCGTCCCGGTGTGTCGTCGAGAAGACCCACCGGCAGATGAGGACGATGACGCCGAGCGCTCCGGCGGCCACCAGCGGGCTCACCAGGTAGTGGTAGCTCGAGACGATCACGCGGCAGCTCCGGAGGACGACCATCGGCACGGACGCCCAGTCTGCCGGAGCCGTGCGGTGACCGCCTCTTCGGCCGTGTCGGGCAACCTCCGAGGCCTCCCGCACGTCGTACAGGACAGGCACCAGGAGGGAGCAGGCATGAGGACCGCGAGCGAGTTCGCACTCGACGTCGACGAGCCGGGTCGGCTGCTCGTCCTGCGCGGACGGCTCGACGTGCGGGTGACCGCCGACGTGCGGCTGGCGCTGGCCGCAGCCGTCTCGGACGGCACGGGCCCGCTCGTGCTCGACGTGGCGGCGCTCGAGGGCGTCGACGCCCCGGGGCTCGGCGTGCTGGTCGGGGCCCACCGCCGTGCCGGTCGGGCCGGCCGCACGCTCGTGCTGCGCGACGTGCCGCCCGCGCTCACGCGGGCGCTGCTGCTCACCAGGCTCGACCGGGTGCTGCGCACCGCCCGCACCGGCGTCGGCGTCTGACGGGGCGCCGCGCCCTTACGCCTCAGGAGCGCCGGCGGCGTCCTCGCCCGGGGCGCCGCGCGTAGTCGGCGGCGCTGGTGAGCGCGCCGCCGATCTGCGGGTTGCGCGGGG
>Ga0210040_10000642_pt1 | contig 57294 bp, 91 predicted proteins | sample CryGeyCG12114_NA_FD_185462 | JGI IMG/M metagenome (GOLD analysis project Ga0210040, IMG submission 185462) | Groundwater microbial communities from aquifer - Crystal Geyser CG19_WC_8/21/14_NA (SPAdes) (version 2) | ecosystem: Environmental > Aquatic > Deep subsurface > Groundwater | place: USA...
GAGCCGCACCGGGACGCAAAGCAGGTCAGCGGTTCTACGGGATGTAGAAATCAGACAGATGTATGAACAAGATCAACTTCTGTAGCCCCCGGCAGCCGCGACAGTCGATTTAGGTCTGTCACGGCATCGGTCACCAAGATCAACTTCTAAACTTGCTGGTCAAAGCCCTAACTACCTACTTCTGTGACAGATGACTGATGTTACTGATCTTTAAGGGGGGTGTGTATGTGTATGTAAGTGTGTCGTGCCTCGTGTGTGTGTTGCGCACATGGAGCGAGCTCCTGAAACACATCTGTCACCTGTCACTTCTGTCGAAAGCGCAGGTCAGAGGCTTGCAAAAGAGTCACCAGTTGATCTTGGTCGCCATCGGCGGCGCCAGCCGGTGGCCAGCTGCGGGTCGGCGGCACGTCTCGGACAGCAGGAGAGCCGGCCGCCCGAGGTGGACGACCGGCTCTCGGTCAGCGGTGCTGCAGCCAGTCCTTGAAGACCAGCGGCCTTTCGACGTCGCGGTAGAACGCCTCCAGCTCGGCGGCGTACCCCTTGCTCCACTCCTCGGCCCGCTCCTCCTGGGCCGCCCGCGCCGTGCGGTAGGACTCGACGAGGTCTGCGTGCTCGTAGGAGCAGTGGTGCGGGTGATGATCGGGCCCCCGCCGGCAGGTGCTCATCCTCCGGCGAGCGGGTCCACGTCGAACGAGTCAGGCGTCGAGACACCCTGGTTGATCGGGTCGGCCCGCAGCGTGCAGTAGAACCCGCGGGTCGTCCGATCGTGGTACTGCCTGAAGCCCTTCTTCGACATCTTCCGCCCGAACGCGATCTTGCTCATGGCCCGCACGCGGTTGCTGTCGCACCACCGCAGGTAGACCTGGAACAGCTGCTTCGTCGCAGTCCAGGTGACCTCGGACGGCGCGAACATCTCCCCGAGGAAGTCGCCGAACTCGTCCTCCTCCTCGAAGTAGTCCAGCGTCGCCAGGTGGGCGGCCGGCGGGCGGCCCAGGCGACCGCGATGCCACTCGGTCGCGCCCCTGACCGCCCAGGCGAGCACCCCCGGAAGCTCGCGGGCGATGATGTCGTCCTCCAGGTCGTAGTCGACCTCCTCCGGCGGCACGACGACGTTCCACGGGACGATGTGGATGCGGCGCCGCAGGGCCTCGTCGTCGGGGATGTGCGGCAGGTGGTTCGTGACGAGGTGGATCTTCCCGGCCAGCTTGAAGTCGATGAAGTCCTGCCCCATGCCGCGGGCGGTGATGAAGTCCGAGCCCGAGAGCCGCTTGACCAGCGCGGCGTCCAGGCGGGCGCCCTCGGGCGTCTCCGACGTCGTGAGCAGGCGACGGCCGGCCAGACCCATGATCTCGGTCGGGTGCCCCTCGTTCTTCTTCGCCAGCAGTGTCGTCGACGGCACCACGCGGGCGAAGTCGCCCATGAGGTGCGTGAGCACGTTGATGAACACCGACTTCCCGGTGTTCGGCCGCCCCTGGTGGATGAAGAAGACCTGCTCGGAGGTGGAGCCCGTGATCGAGTAGCCGACGATCCGCTGCAGGTAGGCCCGCATCTCCTCGGCGGGGTGCGCGTGCTCGATGTATCCCAGCCACTTCGGCGCCGGCGCGTTCGCCTCGAAGCGCACCGGGGTCTGGCGCCGCAGCAGGTGGGCCGGGTTGTGCTTCATCAGCTCGCCCGTGCGCAGGTCGACCACGCCGTTCAGGCAGTTCAGCAGCATCGGGTCGGCGTCGAAGGCCGCGGGGTCGGCGTTGAGCAGCCCCGTGGTCTTCAGGACGCTCGACGTCGAGCGGTACTTGGCGTCGAAGCGCTGCGTGGCGCACCAGTCCAGGAACTCCTCGTAGTCCGAGGTCTCCTTCTTGCCCTTCTCGTACTTGCGGGTCGAGTACAGGTGTCCCTCCAGCGCGGGCAGCTGGTCGATCATCTCCATCGCGGCGCGCTGGCCCGCCAGCTTCGACTCCGACCAGCGCCCCTCCTCCTCGATGTACTCCATCCAGCGGTCGGTGGCCGAGATGTACTTCAGCCGCGTGCCGAAGAGAGCGACGACGCGCTCGGCGTTGCCCTTGTCGTCCCAGGAGTGCTTGACCCACTCGGCCGCCGTCTGCGTGGACAGAGGAGTCGCAAGCTGTACGGCTCCGGGTCCGTCGCCGACTGCCATAGCGAGATCAGCAGGAACCAGCTCGCCAGCAGCACTATCAGTATCTCCGCCATCGGTCAGCCCTTCCGGCCGCGGCGGTACTCCCAGTTCAGCATCGGCTCCAGGACGAACATCCACAGCAGCTGCCCGATTCCCGCCCCCAGGGCGAACCCCAGCGGCACTCCCATCGTCCACACCAGCACTAACAGCCACAGTTCCATCGCTCACCATCTCCTCGAACGCGGCCTGCAGGTGAGCAGGCGGCTGATAGCCCGGCGACAGGGGGTCGTCGGAGTCCTTCGGCGGCAGCGCGGGCTCCGCGCGACGCACCTGCGAGCGCCACTTGCTGGCGATGTCCCCGCCCGACCACCCACCCCCGACGGGAGCGGCCTCACCGAACGCGCGCATCGCCTGCTCCATGGTGAGGCTGTTCCAGTCGGCCAGCGCGAGGCTCGCCAGACGGTAGGCGGCGTCGGCCTGGATCTTCTCCCAGCCGCGCCCCTTCTCGTCGGTCCTGCCCTCGGGCCACGAGGCGATGCCCTGCAGCTCGCGCACCACCGACTCGACCGCGGCCTGGGCGTAGGCGTCGCCGCGGCCCCCGACCAGCTCGACCGGCTCGCTCACCGCGTGCTTCTCGGGCACCGCCAGGCCCTCGACCCAGCTGGCCGGCAGCTCGGGGAGCTCCTCGCGCCGCATGACGCCCAGCCTGACGACGGCGTTCCCCTGCGGACCCGGCCGCGCCTCCAGCAGGCGGTACTCGGCGCCCGTGTCGGGATGCGTCGAGCCCGGCCCGACGGCGTAGCGGTGCTCGGGGCGGATGATCTCCACGTTGCCGCCAGGCAGCTCGCCCAGGAAGCGGTCGCTGGAGACCCCCGCGGGCAGGCGGTAGAGGTAGATGCCCGAGCGGGTCGAGATCCGCGAGGTGATGCGCGGCGCCGGCGGCAGCTTGCCCCAGTTCTTGCTCGCCGCGGTGAGCGTGGTCAGCCCGTGCTTGCCCTCGTACTCGTCGACGTCGAGCCCGACGACGCCCTCGGGCAGCCGGAGGCCCAGGTTGGCCCCGGTGTGCTCGGGGTCATCGAGCCATGCCTGTACGTCGGCGGCCGACGGGTACGGCGCGCCGCGCCCGGTCCAGCCCTGCGGCGGCGGCGACTTCTGTCCTGCGGGGAGCGGCAGTGCACCCCATCCTGCGGCTGCCCAGTCGTGACCTGCCGCCTCGAAGGCGCTCACGCCTCGATACCCGAGACGACCCGCTGACGCACAGCGCCGTGCGCGGCCATCGCCTGGTCCTCGACGGCCTCGTTCACGCGGTGCTGCAGCTGCGCGGTGGCCAGCTGCCAGTCGCGGATGTCCTGCTCGTCGTAGCGGCGGTGTCCACCAGCGGTGCGGGTGCACGGGGGGCCGATGGGCGGGTCTTGCAGGTCCCAGCCCTTCAGCGTCATCGGGTGCACCCCGATCTTGTCGGCGGCCTGCGCGAGGGTGAGCTTCATGGCCACCTCCTCTCAGTAGCGGGACGCCTACCGTACACCGCCTTGCACCGCAGTCAAACGTAGTGGTAGCTTCGTGCTCCCCGCCAACGACCAGGAGGTCGCCATGACCGACACGAACCCCTCCGGCACCCAGCGCATCACGCAGGAGCGCGCCCGCCAGCTCAACGAAGAGGGCTACAGCATCGCCGACGACCTCGGCTACACCGCCAACGAGCTGGCGCTGGCCGCTCAGGGGTACCTCTGGGCCAACGAGCAGCTGCAGTTCTCGATCCCCGCGAAGATCAAGGAGCTGGAGCGCACCATCGCTGCGCTGCCCCGCCTTGCCATCACCAGTGGCGCCCGCCGCGAGCTGTCCAGCCTGATCCAGGAGATGAAGCTGGGGCCGCTGAACTTCGTCGGCCTCCCGCCGTCGTGGCCCTGGGCTCAGACGGCCTTCAAGCCCAGCGGAGACCCCGTGCGCAACCTGGAGAAGGCCGGCGCCCTCATCGCCGCCGAGATCGACCGCACCCAGGCGTCGATCGAGGGCATCGCGGTCTCCAGCTGATGCCCTACGTTCTCGCCGCGATCATCGGGATGCTGTTCCTGACCGTCTTCATCGTCGCGCTCGCCGGGCACAACCAGCGCCTCGACGGCACCGCGCCCCAGCCGACCGCGATCCCCGCCGCTCCCCAGGAGGCCCCCCGCCCATGAAGCGCTTCCACTACGCCAGCATCCGCATCGAGCAGTCGGAGTATCAGCAGATGACCCACGCCCAGCTGAAGGCGCAGCTGCAGATGCTGCGCGACCGCCTGCCCATCCCCGCGGGGACGACGGTGCACCTGCGGGTGAACCGTGTGCGCAACGCCCCCCGCGTGCACCTCCTGATGACGGCCATGGCATGAAGATCTGCTCGATCTGCGCCTGGGTGCACATGGACGCGCCAGAGCGCGCGCAGGAGCCCATCACCGTCATCAACGGGCAGGCCGTCTGCCACGACCACATGGAAGCCGCCTCCCTCGGCCGTGACCACCGACACGCCGCCGTTCTCGCCGGCGCCCGACTGTAGGAGCGCTCATGAAGCTCACCATCCGCTGGAACAAGACCTACCGCACCTGGGATGTCAGGACGCCACACCAGGGATACCTGATCGCTGCGGACCCGACATGGGCCGGCGCGCTCGCCAAGGCGAACACCTATCTGCAGGTGCACGCATGACGCAGGTGCTTTATCTTCGCCGTGCTGACTGGCGGGCGCGCAGTTGCACACAGGCCGAGGTCGTCGACTTCATCGAGCGCGTGCACTACGCCGGCGGCGCCCCGAACACGTCCGTAGCGCGACACGGCCTGTGCCCGGTCGATGACGACAAGCTGGCTGGTGTGGCTTTGTGGTTGCCGCCGACCCGACGGGCCGCCGAGTCCGTTGACCGGGACAACCCGCGGGGTGTTCTGGCTCTCTCTCGACTGTGCATCGCGCCGGGGATGCCCACCAACTCCGCGAGCTTTCTGCTGGGCGCCTCGATGCGCCGGATAGACCGGGCGGCCTGGCCGACGCTGCTTACCTACGCCGACACCCGTGAGGGGCACACCGGGGCGATCTACCGCGCGACCAACTGGGAGTGTCTGGGCGAGGTTCCTGGATCTGACGCCTGGGCACATCGGGTTACCGGCGAACGTCGTGGTCGTAAGCGGGGGAAGCGAAACCTGTCGGCTGTGGAGATGCGTGAGCTGGGGTTCGAGCAGTTGCCGAAGATGCCGAAGATCAAGTTCGTCCATAGGAGTGACGCATGAGCGGCACGCTGCAGACCGTCCTCGACTCCATCGGCTATTTGCTGCGCCCCCAGCAGCAGCGCCTCTACGACGCCCTCTCGCCGAACAACACCGACATGCGCACATCCGGCGTCGTCGCCCAAGCCGGCACGGGTACCGGTAAGTCCCTCGCCGTGCTGTGCGCCGCGGTCGACTGGGCCCGCAAGACGCACAAGACCTCCCTCGTGGTCTGCCCGACCAACGTGCTGCTCGACCAGTACCTCACCGTGGACGCCCCGCGGGTCTCGGCCGCCACCGGTGTGACGATCGAGAGTCTGAAGGGCCGCAACCGCTACCTCTGCGAGTCCGCGAACGGCTTCAGCGACATCTCCCAGCCGCCGGCGTGGGTCATGCCCGAGATCCCCGCCATGAGCGACCACCTGGCAGACATGTTCAACGGCGGGCCCGCGTTCGAGCCCGAGAACACCCAGTGGTTCGGCTGCCCCGGTGGCGAGGAGTGCGACCCCGAGCTCACCTGCCACTACCGCCAGCAGAAGATCCGCGCGCAGGCCGCTGACGTCATCGTCACGAACAGCCACCTGCTGATCATCGACAACCAGTTCAAGCGGATGCAGGCCGCCGACCCCGACTTCGGCCGCAAGAAGCCCCCGGCCATGGAGCAGGACGACCGCGACTTCGAGCCGGACGAGTACCAGCAGCCCGAGGAGGAGCTGCCCATCCTGATCTTCCCGCCGCTCGGCGTCGTCTTCGTCGACGAGGCCCACGTCTTGGAGGACAGTCTGCGCGAGTTCGCCAGCCGCTCGATTCCCTCCAGCGCCTGCGACGGCCAGCTCCTCGGCTACTGGATCGACAGCCAGGTCAACCAGCTGCCGACCGACCGCCGCGGCCAGAAGGAGGCCACGGCCATCACCGGCGACGCCGACCTCGCCGCGGCGCTGCAGGACATGGCTGCCGTCCCCGAGAACACCCCGAAGGGCATCAGGCTGGCCAAGCGGGTGCGCGAGGCCGCCGAGTCGGCCGCCTACGTCCTCCAGCGCGCCCAGAACAAGGCGTACAGCTCGGGGTCCGCGGTGCTCTACCTGCAGCCCGCCGAGCGCGGGACCAACCAGTCGAACAAGCTCGTCTCGACGCAGATCGACATGAGCCTGGCCGCCGCGGGCATCCTCACCTCGCAGCCGTTCGGGATGGTCTCGGCCACCATCCCGAAGTCGATGCGCAACGCGCTCGGCGTGCCCGAGGCGCTCTTCGTCGACGTCGGCCACCCCTTCGACTACTCGCGCCAGGCCCGCCTGGGCTTCTCCGCGTACACCGGGGCCTGGAAGTACGCCGACCGCGCGAACAAGCAGGCTCGCGCCGAGGAGATCCAGCAGCGCGTGCTGGCCGCGGGCGGCGGCGCCCTCCTGCTCTTCCCGAGCTACCGCGATCTGGAGGAGGTCTACAAGCAGATCGCGGGCCCCCTGCACCTGGCGGGCCTGACCGTGCTGAAGCAGGAGCGCGAGTCGAACAAGGCGCTGCTCGGCGAGCGGTTCAAGCGCGACGGCAACGCCGTCCTCTTCGGTACCGAGAGCTTCGCCACCGGCTTCGACGCGCCGGGTAGCGCACTGCGGTTGGTCAGCATCTGGAAGCTGCCCTACCCCGGCCTCGACCCGGTGACCAAGGCCATCAGCGCGCGGGACTACACCCGCTACCAGGACATGATGCTGACCAAGGTCGCCCAGGCCGCAGGTCGCCTCATCCGCACCTCCACCGACGTCGGAGAGGTCTGGATCTCCGACGTGCGTGCCCGCGGCACGATCCTCGGCACGGGCGACCCGATGCTGCGCCACTTCGACGAGTTCCAGCTGATCCCCGCCGCCCCGCGGCCGGCCGACGACATCGAGATGAACTGATGCCCAGCGGCCACCCCGGCACTCTCACGCATGGCCTGAGTGCTGCGATGAACGGTTTATGTAAGTGCAAGGAGATATGTCGTCCTGCAGCCAATGCTAATCAGCGTGCCGAACGTGCAGCGCGCAAGGCCGCACGTCACGACCTCACTCCGTTGTGCTTCGATGCCAAGGGCACCTTGCTCATCAGTTCATCCGACGGCGCCTGCCTGCGCGCCTTCCTGATCGACGGTGGCGACAACGAGACCGTTGGCCGACGAGCCAACATGAGTAGCAAGCAGGCCAGCCTCCACCTGAAGCGCATCCAAGACGCCTTCGGATTCACCAGTCGCGCCGAGCTGGCCGTCGCCCTCCTTCGCAGCACTGTGACGGCACGTGTAGCCTCGTCCTCCAGCGGCGAGACGCCGTCCGATCTGGCGAGAAGCCAGGAAGGAGCATGATCATGGCAGGGATGTTGCCAGGCCCGGCCGCGAAGCCGGATGACGTGCGACAGCGCGCGAACCAGCCCGCCTCCGGCGAGCAGACCGTCGTCACCCCCGAGGGCGTGCCGTCCTACGTCGACATGGTGCCCGAACCGCCGGAGCCGCCGGCCCAGTGGCACCCGCGGGCCCGAGCCTTCTACGACCGACTGCTCCACGACCCGGCGCGCATGACCATGACCGGCGCCGACTGGGAACTGGCCATGTTCATGCTGGAGAACTTGCACCGCTCCCTGCAGCCGCAGGTGGTTGCCACCATCCCCAGCAAGGTCGAGGACGGCGTCGCCATCCCCGGTGACGTCATCCGTGAGCCGGTGCCCATGAACGGGAGCCAGCAGATGGCCTTCCTCCGCTGGGCGGCGATGGTCGGCATCACCGAGGGCGCCCGTCGCGCTCTCGGGATCCACGTCAAGCTCGGCGTCACCACCGAGACCGTCCAGGGCGGCCAGCCCGTGGGCGTCGTCAAGAGCCGTGCGGACCTCATGCTGGTCCCGCCGCCGGAAGAGGAGCAGGGCTGATGGCCACAAGGCAGGAGCTGTGGGAACGCATCCCTGGCTGGACGGTCGAGGACACGGTGGCTGCTCAGCAGATCGTCGAGCTCGACCAGCCCGACCATCGGGCGCGCGGACCCCAGGGCGGTCCGTTGTCGGAAGAGGAGCAGGGCTGATGGCCACAGTCGTCACCACCGAGCATGTCGACCTCCGCGAGACGAAGGTCGAGCTGGGCGACTGGCCCATCGTCGTCGCGGTCAACCACGTCCAGCACGAGCTCATCTGCCGGGCGCTCGGCCTGTCGCCGCACCGCACGACCAGCGGCTCTGCGGCCCGTCGAGTCGAGGGCACCCGCCCCACCTCGATCATCTACGGGCCGAACTGGCGCATGCTTCCCGACTCGGAGGACATCGCCGCCACACTGGAGCGCACCTCGATCAAGCTGCCCAAGCCCCCGCTCGTCGTGCATCTGCGCCAGGGTGAGTTCTGATGTCCATCGAGTTCGGAGTCGGCCTCGACGCCAAGCGCTCCCCGCACCTCATCAGCTTCTCGCCGGCGCGCGATGGGTGGTTCACCTGCTGTGGCGACCGTCCGGCCACCGAGACGGCCATGGGCACCGCCATCCCCTGCGAGCAGTGCCTGCAGATCGCGCAGGACATCCAGCAGGGCACCGACATGATCGACCAGGACCGCCCCGGCTGGCTGCAGACCTGGAGCGACGACGACATCGTCATCGTGCCCCTCGACGACCACATCATCCACGAGGTGCACGGCGGCGCCTCATGCCCCTGTGGCCCCACGCCGGAGACCCTGTCCGAGGTCACCACGATGTGGGCCCACCACTCTCTCGACGGCCGAGAAGCCCGTGAGTGAGCCGGTCGACTCTCGCGGCGGTCAGCACAGTATCGGGAACCTCGTCGCCGCGTGTGTAAGCTGTAACTCCTCGAAGCGCGACAGCTTCGTGATGGAGTGGCGCCGCCGGCGCCCCGTTGGGCGAGGGAGGTGATCATGGCTACCCCCCTTCAGACCTCAGGACTTCCTGCATTCCACGTTCAGGCCCAGCACTATGGGCCGACCTGGGAGGAGAACCCCGACTGGGACGGCATCGACCAGTTCGAGCGCTACCTCCTCCCCGAGTGGACTCTCGGCTACCAGGCCATCGACTGGGCCTACGAGAACTTGCTGTCTCCCGACTCCACCGAGCATGACCCGAAGCCGTACCGGCCCACGCCGGAGCAGTATCGGTTCATCCTCTGGTGGTACGCAGTCGACGAGAACGGCGCCTTCAGCTACCGCACCGGAATCCTGCAGCGTCTGAAGGGGTGGTAGCTGCGCACATGAGGCAAGGACCCGATCATCTCGGTCATCGCTGCGATCGAGTTCCTGGGGCCGTGTCGCTTCGCCGGCTGGACGCCGGTCGACCGCCCCGAGTTCGGCTTCCGTCCGAACGGTGAGCCCGCGGTGCGCGCCGGCGACCCAGTGGCCAAGGACAACCCGGTCGCCTGGATCCAGATCGCCGCGGTGTCCCGCACTCAGACCAAGAACACGATGCTGCTCTTCCCGCAGCTCCTGTCCCCGCAGCTGCGCAAGAAGTCGGGCATCACGAAGGCCACGATGCACACCAGCATCATCACGGCCTACAACAACACCCGGCGCATCGAGGCCGTCACCTCGAACCCCCGCACCCTCGAAGGTGGCCGCCCGACCCTGACCATCGGCAACGAGCCGCACCAGTGGGTCTCGGCCAACAAGGGCCACGACATGGCCGACGTGATCGACCGCAACGCTGTGAAGTCGAAGAACGGCGAGTCGCGCGTCCTGTGGATCACGAACGCCTACGAGCCCAGCGAGGACTCCGTTGGCCAGCGGCTGCGCGAGGCGTGGGAGGCCCAGGAGGCGGGTCTGGCGTTCAAGACGGGTACGCTCTACGACTCCCTCGAAGCCCCCCGCGGCATCGGCCTGCGCCCGCCTCAGAAGGACGGCGAACCCGACCCCGACGAGCGCACCGTCCGCGCCTGGCTGCGCGCGGTGCTGCTGGCCGTCCGCGGCGACAGCTTCTGGCTGAACATCAAGTCGATCACCGACGCCATCCTGAACCCGAAGAACGCGCCCTCGACCTCGCGGCGCTTCTACCTGAATCAGGTCGTTGCCGACGAGGACGCCAGCTTCGACCCCGGCGCCATCCTCGCGGCGGCCGACCCGATCGCCCGCTCGGAGCGCGAGCTGGCCAGCCGTGACGGCCGGGACATCACCCGCGCCGGGTGGATCGTCGCCCCCGACGAGCCGATCGTCGCCTTCTTCGACGGCTCGAAGTCCGACGACTCCACCGCCCTCGTGGCCTGCCGCATCTCCGACGGCTACTGCTTCACCATCGGCACCTGGAACCGCCCCCTGCAGAAGGAGCGGGCCAAAGGCTGGCTCGCGCCGCGGCAGGACGTCGACGATCGCGTGAAGGAGATGTTCCGCCGCTTCCGCGTGGTGGCCTTCTTCGCCGACCCCTCGCACACGAAGGACGACTCGGGCCTGCGCTACTGGGACAGCCTGATCGACGACTGGCACCGCCTCTACGGTGAGCAGCTCCTGCTGTGGTCGATCAAGAGCGGCGCGAACACCCACTCGATCCTCTGGGACATGACCAGCATCGAGCGTCAGCGCCAGTTCGTGGCCGGCGTCGAGCGCACCACCACCGAGCTGGAGCACAAGGACGCCTTCGGGGACTGGCAGCCCGAGTTCCGCCACGACGGCGACCCGATCCTGATGACCCACATGAAGAACTCCCGGCGCGCGCCCAACGACCTCGGGGTGTCCATGCGCAAGGAGAACCGCGAGTCCCTGAAGAAGATCGACGCCGCGGTCTGTCTCGTGGGGGCGCGGATGCTTCGGCGAGCCGTACTCAATGCCGGGATCGAGGAGCAACCCGAGGAGCACCCGTCGGTCGGGTACGCTTACGCCGTCTGAGGAGGCGATGGTGGCATTCACCCCGGTGCTGATGCAGCACCCGAAGAACCCGGAGCTCCAGGAGACGGCCAGCACGCCCGCTGAGCTGGCCCAACTGGAGTGGGACGGGTGGCGCAAGGTCGGCACTCCTCCCGTGTCTCAGACCTCTCTCCAGAAGCTCCTGAGCTACTTCACGACCGAGGGCAAGGTCAAGGAGGTGGCTCTGCCGGCCCGCCTGTCCCAGACGGAACTGAGGGCGGCCTCTGGGACAGTCGCCCGGCAGGCGGCCGTCTCCGCTGCCGGCACGGCACTGGGCAACACGCTGGTGAAGATCGGGGTGGTCCTGGACAAGGGCGCCCCGGGCGACTTCGACAGCGAGGCCGTTGAGTCGCTGTCGCCCTTCCATGACCCGGAGTCCGGCCGGATCGGTGGCGTCTACACCGGCTACGGGCTGAACGCCGACGGGAAGATGGTCGCCAGCATCGGCCTGGCCTACAGCGACGACGGGATCAGCTGGGAGAAGGCTGGCCAGCTCATCGGTGGATCCGGCATCGACGGCTCACCCGACAAAGCCGGCTGCACCGGGCCGCTGATCATCTGGCACGGCGGTATCTACTACCTGTTCCGCATCGGGCTGACCGAGGTCGGCTACGAGGCCGGTCTAAAGCAGGTGGTCGTCTCCTCCACGCCGTCGCTGGCGAACCCCGCCTGGACTCACCACGGGGTGGCGCTCGCCCCGAACCCGGCGGTGTCGTGGCGATCCGACGCGGTCTGGCACGCCAACATCGTCGAGTGGAAGGGCCGGCCGTACTGCTTCATCAACGCCACCAGCTCCGACGGCAAGGAGCGGATCGGCTACGCCGTCTCCACGTGGGAGCAGTTCCCCCTCGGCTGGGTCTTCGACGACGTCAACAGTCCGCTGCTGGAGGGCGGCGAGTACGACTTCATCGCAGGTGACCCTCACGTCCGCAAGACCCCGGACGGTTGGCGCATGGACTACTTCACCGCCTGGGCGGAGGGTGCCTACGACTGGTACACCACCACCACGGAAGAGGCGTTCCCGCTCGGCTGGAAGCCCCACGACGGAAACGACACCCGGCGCATGACCATTGCCCCTGGACCGCCTGGCTCGTACGACAGCTTCTACGCGCACAAGCCGATCATCTTCCACCAGGCTGGGCGGCTGCTGCACTACTACACCGCGGTGATGGCGGGCGGCACTAACCGCCGGGTCGCCCTGGCCATCGACCCCGCGGCCTACGGCTACGCGACCAACCCGATTCCCGAGGTCGCCGCAGCGCGCACGACCACCGGCACGATGGCCACGATGGCCACCTCCACGATCATGTTCCCTTCTGCCGGGCGAAGGGGGCTGGAGATGCGCCTCGCCATCCGGGGCAATCCCGGAGCGACGGCGACGATGAGCGTCCGCGTGCTCGACCGCCCCGACTCGGCAGTCACTCTCGTCGGGAACGGCGATCCCAACAACTGGCAGAACGCCGCTGGCCCCTGGGTGCCCGTCCCCGACGGGGACATCTTCTTCGCCTACCTGCAATGGACGAGTAGCGACGGCACCCCCGTCACCTTCGGCAACGGTTCCGTCGAGTTCCGCTGGGTCGACATCTGACCCAGAGGGGGCGCTTCGTTCCGCTGAGGTAGCATCGGTTCGACCCGTCGGTAGAGCAGGAGGAGCGCCCTCGTGGTGATGAGCAAGGGCGCCGTCCTGGATCTGGCCCACACGTACTTCCCGTCGGCCCGCGCGAGCTACTCGCAGGCCCGGTACCTTGACTACTGGGGCAAGGGGCAGCAGTCCACGCACTCCTCCGGCGCACTCTTCGTGCCCAACCGTGGACAGACCCCGACCGAGGAGTACAGCGACCTCGCCGAGCGCTCCTACACCCCCTGGCTGCCCCTGGTCATCACCGCGCTGGTGCAGACCATGTTCGTCTCGAACATCAAGATCCCCGGCCTGGCACCGGATGCCGTCGCCGCGGTGCAGAAGGTCTGGAACCGCAACGAACTCGGCGGCAAGCAGGTCAGCCTGTACCGCGACACCTTCAGCCACGGCACCGGCTTCGGCGTCTCCCTTCCCGGCCGCGATCCGCTGACCGGCGCACCGATGCCCGTCATCCGCTTCGTCTCCGCTCGCCGCATGGCCGCCTTCTGGGCTGACACCACCGACTACCCGATGTTCACCATCGAGGCCGACCGCTACGTCGATCAGCGCAACAGCGGCTGGAGCGTCCAGATCATGGACGAGAACGCCACCCACTTCATCATGTGCAAGGGCGACGGCGAGGCCCGCAGCGACTGGTTCTACAAGGACTACGTCGAGCACGGCACCGGTGTCACGCCGGCTGCGATGTACGTGAACATGATCGACCTCGACGGACAGGCGAGCTCGGAGATCGAGCCTCTCATCCCGATCGCCAAGCGCATCGACCAGACCGAGTTCGATCGGCTTGTGGTTCAGCGGTTCGGCGCCTGGAAGGTTCGCTACATCACCGGCCTCGTCAAGCCCTCCAACGTCACCGAAGAGGAGCACGCTCGCACGCTGATCAAGCTGAAGATCAGCGACCTCCTCACCGTCGAGGGCAAGGATGCCCATATCGGCACGCTGGACGAGACTCAGCTGGACGGCTTCATCAAGGCGCGCGAGGCCGACATCCGCGACCTGTCCGCGGTGTCCCAGACGCCACCGCACCACATGCTGGGCCTGGCGAGCAACATGCAGCCGGAGTCCCTGGCCGCGGTCAACGCCAACCTCGTCAACAAGAGCTTCGAGCGCAAGACGGGCGCCGAGATGGCCCACCGTCGGCTCCTCCGCGTCGCCGCCATGCAGATGGGCGAGCGCCGCGAGGCCGAGGCGTACGACATGCAGTTCACCTGGCGCGACACCGAGACCCGTTCGCTCGCGCAGGCGGCCGACGCTCTCGGCAAGCTGGCCACCGGGCTCAATGTCCCCGTCGAGATGCTCTGGCGCCGCATCCCCGACTGGAGCGAGTTCGACACCCAGGAGGCCAAGAGCCTCGTCGAGAGCGGCGCCTTCGATCGCCTCCTCGACGGGCTGGCCGGGCAGGGCCTCCAGATCCGCGAGCCTGCGGCAGCCTGATGGTCCCCGCCGCCGTCCTCACCCAGCTCGACCTGCAGCACCGCGCCCAGCAGGCCGAGCTGGCAACCCGCGTCGCCCGCCTGATCCAGGGCTACTGGCTGGTCGTCGAGCCCGAGAACCTGTCCGGCCCGACCGGGGCCGAGTGGCTGACCCGCAGCGTCAGCGCCGTCCAGAACGGCCGGCGCAGCTCCATCCTGCTCGCGCGGGCCTACGCCGAGATGACCCACCAGCTCCAGGTGCCCCGCTCGCCCCGCCTGGAGCTCCCAGACGTCCCCGACGCCCCCGAGGCCAAGCTGTACCGCTCGCTGGCCTACACGGGCCTGGGGAACGCCGCTGTGGCGCTGAAGAAGAGCCCCACGCCGCAGGAGCCCGAGCCTGGCGCCTCGCTGGAGGACATCGACCGCGCCGAGCGTGAGCGCGCCATGGCCGATCGTCGACAGGCGTTCGCCATGGACAACGCCATCGCCGCCGCCGCGGCGTCCGCCGTGAAGCTCGTGGTGAGCGGCGCCCGCGACCTCACCGACACCCTGGTCACCCAGAGCGTCGCCATCGGCTACGTCCGCATCACCCAGTCCGAGAAGCCCTGCGGCTTCTGCCTGGCGCTGGCCAGCCGAGGGCCGGTCTACTCCGACGACAGCTTCGACGAGTCCGACGAGCGCTTTACGGGCCCTGGCAACCACAAGGCGCACGACGAGTGCATGTGCACGCTGCGGCCGGTCTTCGTCCGCGGCGAGGAGCACTGGCCCGACCAGGCGCGCGTCGCCGATGAGCTCTGGACCGAGGTCGGCAAGGCGGCCAACGGGCGCAGTGCGATGGAGAACTTCCGGCGCGAGGCCCGGCTGCGCGGGCTGGCCGACGCCAACCGCTGGTAGCGCTGGCCCAGACGACGCAGAACTCTCGGGGCCAGCTACGAGAGCGCGGCAGTACCGGCGTCCTGAGTAGGCTACCATCGGACTCACCCGATCCGACCAGGAGGCAGTCATGCCGCTCACCAGTGCCGTCACGGCGCCGCCCATCGAGAACCTGCCCGACCCGGCCGGCGGGTTCGAGTTCGACGTCGCCGCCGCCCAGCCCGACCTGTTCGTCGTCAGCCTCCCCGGCGCCGCGGCGACCGGCAACGGCGTCGGCACCTACACGAACACCCACCGCTACCCCGTGCGCCTGCGCGAGGTCCGCGTGCACGCCGACACCGCGCCGACCACGGCGGCCGGTCTCGTCGTGGACGTCAACGTCGAGGGGACGTCGGTCTTCAACCCGACCGGCCTGCGGCCCAAGGTCGCCCAGGGCGAGAACGACGTCACCGCCGTCCCGTCCCGCGACGGCGACACGCGCCAGCTCGTCCAGCCGGGCGAGACGGTGACGGTCGACGTCGACACCGCTTCGGGCGCCGACGTCACCATCACCGTCGAGTGCGTCGAGATCGCCCCGCTCAACCGCGAGGGCGTGCTGTACTGAGCCTGACGGCTCCCTGAGTTCCCAGCGCCGAGTTGGCACGGCTCGGAAGTGCGGGAAGCCGGCGGGCATACCACGCAGGCGAGACCCCGTTCCCCACAGGGGGGCGGGGTTTTCGTCTATGCTGGGCGCTCCTGACCGCGGCGAGAGGCTGCGGTCGACAACGCCGAGAGGGCGTGCACCATGGCCAAGCTGCCGAGCACTGTCACCGACTGGACGGCTCCCTGGGAGAAGGAGGGGGCCAAGCCCTTCGACGCCGCGGAGGCCAAGCAGTGGGCGTTCAACATCTCCCAGGACCGCGAGCGCGAGGAGGACGCCCACGCGGCGACCAAGCTGCTGCTCAACACCGCCATCAGCGAGCGCGACGCGGTGACCGTCGAGCGGGACGCCCTGAAGGCGGACACGACGGTCTCCGACCTCCAGCGGGAGAACGCCCAGCTGAAGGCGGACAAGGAGCGGGCCGAGCAGGCGTCGCGCAAGACGATGCTCGACGCCGTCAAGAGCGAGTTCGGCCTGACGGACAAGCAGGCGGCGAAGCTGGAGGGCGCTGACCTGGAGGCCCTGCGCAACGACGCCCGCGAGACCTTCCCCAACGCCAAGCCCAAGGAGGGCGAGGAGGGGGAGACCGACGAGCAGAAGGCCGCCCGCGAGGCGGCGGCCGGCGCCAGCTCCCTGTCCGGCCCGCAGGGGACCGGCGTGCGCAACGCCGGTGACCCGAACGGCCAGACCGCGACCGGCCCCAGCGCGAAGGAAGCGCTGGAGATGATCAGGGACTGACCTCGCTCGAAGTCGGGGTCGCTCGGGTTGATGTACGCTCTGACCTGAGTGGCCCCGACCCGCGGCGGCCCACGCCACAGATGGAGGGACAGACGCCGTGGCTGTCATCAAGGCCCAGCCCGAGGTCTTCGTCGACCAGTACCTCTTCCCGCTCGTCGAGCGGAAGCTGATCACGCCGCTGCTCGTCACGCGGGTCGCGGACGACAAGTTCATCGGCGCGCAGAACCAGCAGGTCAACTTCAAGCTCGGCGAGCTGCGCACCCGCGCCCGCCGGCAGGAGTTCCGCACCCGGTCGCGCCCGATCGTCATGGACGACATCGAGGGCGGGGACTCGATCCCCGTCTTCCTGAACACGCACACCTACACCTCCACGGGTCTAACCCTGGAGCACCTGACGCTGGACAACATCAAGTTCACGCAGGAGGTGATCAACCCCCAGACCCGCGCCATCGCGGACCAGCTGGAGGAGGACGTCGCCTTCGCCTTCGCCAACATGCGGTTCAAGTACGAGCTGCCCTACGTCGAGGGCGAGACCGACCCGTACGAGCTCGGCATCGACGCCGGCGAGCTGCTCGACCGGCACGACGTGCCGGACGACGGCAACCGCTTCTGGCTGGTCGGCTCCCGCGTCTGGGCGGCCATCGCCAAGTCGAAGCGCTTCACCACGGTCGACAAGGCCGGCGAGGGGCGCCTGGTGGCGGCCATCAGCCGCGCGGAGGTCGGCGAGATCGCGGGCTGGCGGATCGTCAAGAGCCGCGCTGTCGCGCCGAACGCCAGCTGGTTCATGCACAAGTCGCTGCTCGTCCTGGGCAACGTCGCGCCGGTCGTCCCCGAGGGCGCCAAGATCGGCCGTCGGTACACCCAGGACAACTGGGACATGACCTGGATCCAGGACTACGACGGCAACTTCCAGCGCGACCGTTCCACGATCCAGACCTTCACCGGGCTCACCCCGATCTACGACGAGCGGGTCGGCGGCGAGGGCCGGGACCGGCACGACCTGAAGAAGTTCGACAACCCGCTCGACATGAAGAGCGTCCGCGCGGTGAAGGTCAACTTCACGCCGGCCGCGGGTCAGATCCTCGACGACCTGGCGACGGACACCGTCGGCGCCTGACCCTGATCGCCCTGGGCCCCGCATCTCCTCGGAGGTGCGGGGCCCCTCGGCGTTCAGACCCGCGGCGGCCAGAACCAGGAGCCCGGCTGCGGGTTGTTCATGTCGGGCGCCGGGGGCACGTTGACCGCGACGCCGGGGGTCACGCCAGGCTCGAACAGCGTCAGGTCGACGTAGTCGTCTGCGTCGGCCGAGGTGATGATGGCCGCGATGGACTCACCCTCGGGCCCGAACGGCTGGTAGTGGACGATGCGGCCCTTGGAGGGCGGGGGGCTCGGTTTCATAGCGAGACCGTAGCGGGTTACTGGCCGCTGTGCAAGCTCGGGTACTCTGTGGCGCATGAGCGAGCCGACGCAGCCCCTGATCACCGTCGCCGCGCTGCGCTCGTGGACCCAGGAGCAGATCGACGACAACGACCCCTTCGCGGGCAACATCCTCATGGGCGTCTCGATCCGGCTGTGGCAGTACGGAAGCGAGGCGTGGACGGTGGACAGCCTGCCGCGCGAGGCCCGCCTGATCGGGGAGCTGAAGGCCAAGAACTACTGGCAGCACCCGACCGGCGCCAGCCGCGAGCAGGTCGACGTCATCAGCGAGAGCTTCATCAACGACGTGCTGCTCGGGCTCACCTTCACCGAGACCGAGCGGGAGGAGCTGCGCAAGCTGGCCGGCGAGTCCGCTGGCGGCACCCCCAGCATCGGCGTGTGGGTCATCGAGACCACCCGCGGGGAGCTGGAGACGCACCAGGGCCACCGCAACGGCACGACGTACTACAGCGACTCCTGGGGCTCCCCGCTCCCCCTGCTGCCAGCTGGGCACTTCCTGGGGCCGCACTGATGGACAAGGAGACCGTCATCGTCCGCACGGCGGCCAGGACCGACCGCTCCGGCCGCCCCGTCGGCGAGCCCAAGGACGACCCGCGCCCCGGCTGCGTCGTTGTTCCCCGCCGCTCGGCCGAGGGCGACCAGGGCCGCATCGTGCTGTCCGGCTGGCGCGTCGTCTTCCCCAAGCGCAGCCGCCCCATTCCCGCCGACGCCGTTCTTGTCGTCCGTGGCGAGGAGTACGAGCTGTTCGGCAAGGTGGCCGACTACGGCCCCTCGAAGCAGAAGATCGCCGACTGCCGCTCGACGGGAGAGACCGATGGCGCGTAGGGCACGCTACCGCGCCAACAACAGCAAGATCGACGGCTACGGCGCCTTCATGCGCTCCTACCAGATCCAGCGGCCGACCACTCAGATCGCCGAGGACATCGCCACCGAGGCGGCCATGTTCGACGGCACCAGCATCGCGGCGGACTACCGTGCCGAGGATGGCCCACTGGTCATCGTCGCCGGCAACGAGCGCGTGAGCGCGCGGGCGGTCAACGACAACGAGAAGGCCGCGACCTACGAGTTCGGCTCGGGCCCCGAGAACGAGGGCGCCACGGGCGCCAACCAGCGCCGCCAGGGCGGCTCCAGCCCTGCGCGGCGCCACCTGGGCTACATCGCCGCAGGACACCACGACGTGCTGGGAGAGCCAGGATGAGCGCCCCCGCACGGCGGTTCCCAAGCCCTGGCCAGCTGGTCGTCCAGCTCCTCCTGCGCGGCGAGGAGGCGCTGGCCAACACCGGGACCGAGGCTGCCCCCGTCTACCACGTCGGCGACCCCGAGAAGCGCCCCGTCGAGCTGGTCAAGCAGCTGCCCTACGCCTGGGTCGTCCAGGGGCCGGGCACCCGCGACGACATCACCGACACGACCTTCGTGGACGTCTATTTCTACACGTCGTCGAAGACCGACGACGGGCTCCAGATGGCAGAGCGGGCGGCCGATGTCCACATCCGGCCGCGGAAGTGGATCAAGGGCTTCGGGGTGCTCGACCGGGTCCGAGTGGCCATCCGCCCGCAGGCTGTACCATCTGGGACGACAGGAGTCAGTTGCCACTTGGTGCAGTTCCAAGTGAGCGCACGCCGAACTGGAGGATGACACCGTGGCGACGTACGACGACCTCGCGGAGAAGCAGGAAGAGCTGGTCCGCAAGCCGCTGGACGGGAGCGCGTTCTTCGCGCCCCTGACCGCGCCCACCATCGACGAGAACTTCGTCGGGCCGGGGGGTGTCCTCGCCGAGCTCCCCGACGAGGACTGGGGCGACCTCGGTCTCCTCACCCCCGACGGCATGGGCTTCAGCCGGGAGGTGTCGAACTCCGACATCATGGCCTTCGGCCGGCAGACCCCGGTGCGGTCGGACATCACGAACGACACCACCACGCTCAACATCGTCGCGCTGGAGACCAACCTGCGCACGATCGGCATGGCGACCGGCGCCTCGATCACCGCGGCCTCGCGGAACTCGACGACCGGCGCCCTGATGATCAAGAAGCCGCCGCGGCCGACCCCCAAGCAGTACCGGGTCTTCTGCATGTCGGTGGACAACACCGAGGACGGCGAGATCTACATCTGCCGGTACCTGCCCAAGGCCAAGGTCACCGGCTTCTCCGACCAGGCCCTCGGCGGCACCGACAACGCCATCGAGTGGGGCACCACGCTGACCAGCCAGTTCGACAAGACCCTCGGGTTCTCCGAGGCGTGGCTGTTCGGCGGGCCCGGCTGGAACGCGCTCCTGGAGCGCATGGGCTTCGACCCGCTGGCTCTGCCCGCGGGCTGATTGACCTCGACTGCCGGGGTGGTGGGCTGGCGGGCCTCCACCACCCCGGCTCCTCGTCCGTAGGCCCGCCGCCCCCAGCACGTCCCCCCGAGCCAGAGGAGGCCCGTCGTGGCCAAGTTCGAGTCCCCCGTCAAGCTCCAGCGCGGTGAGGTCGTCCGCGAGGTCGCCAACGACCTCACCTTCAACCAGCTGGTCTGGGACGGCTTCGCGCTCGTCGAGGGCGAGACCATCGTCCGCGCGGGCGACGGCACCCAGGCGACGTCTTCGTCCGCCAAGGCCGACGTTCCGGTCGAGGAGACCATGACGCCCGCCCAGAAGGCCGCGGCCACGCGTCGGGCGAACAAGGCCGCCAAGGAGGCCGAGGAGCGCACCCGCGCCGAGCTCGGCACCGCCCCCGCCGACGAGCCGGAGGCCAGCCTCGCTGCCTCCGGCGGCACCGCTGCCAGCGAGACCACCGTCGGCACGAACGGCTCCTGACTCCCGTCAGGTAGCATCACCACCCCAGCCCTAGACCAGGAGGCCCGCCAGCCATGGCCGTCGACACCACGAAGAGCACCGCGATCGACCTGACCACCCTCGACCGCGAGCAGGTCGAGCCGGGCTACGAGCGCGAGAAGTTCGCCATCAAGCTCGGTGACCCCGAGAACCCGACGCAGATCGAGTTCACCGACCCGCAGGAGCTGGCCTGGGACGTCGTCGTCACCATGGACGAGACCCCGCGGCGCTTCTTCTCCACGGCCATCGAGGACGAGGAGCAGCGCGCCTTCATCCTCCGGCTCGACCGCAGCCAGGCGCTGAAGCTCTGGCAGATGAAGTTCATCATGGAGAAGTACCGGGAGCACTTCGGCATCGACCTCTCGGGAAACGCCGTCGGCTCGCGGCGCTAGTCGCCAGGTACCGCGAGCCGATCGAGCGCGACCTTGTCCAGCTGACCCAGAACCCCGAGGCTCTGGGTCAGCTGTGGCGTCGGCGCCAGTGGCGCCTCCTGCTCTCCCTGATCGACACGCGCTCGCCGTACTCACACCTGTCGATGGCCATGGCCAACGACGTCGAGTACGTCCAGTCGCAGATCGACCGCGCCGGCAACACGGCCGACCTGACCGGCTCGGGGCCTCGCAACCCTCCCCTCACCGAGTGGTCGATGCTCGCCGAGAAGATGGCCGAGAACACCGAGGAGGTCCGCGCGCTGAAGGTGGCCTTCGTGGCGGCCAACAGCAAGAAGGGCGCCAAGAAGCCCGAGTGGCGCCCCGTCCTGCGACCCATCGGTGTCATGGCCGAGCTGCTGAAGAAGAAGCGCTACGAGAACCACTACGCGCTTCGGGCTAGGCTGATGCCGGGGAAGTACGGGACACCCGAGCAGAAGGCCGCGGCCAGAGCTCGCGCCGCGACCAAGACGAAGGAGACCACGGTGGACAAGCGGGCCAACTTCGTCAGGCGACCCTGATGCCGGCGCCCTACTCGGCCGGCTCGATCTTCGTGTCGGTCGTCCCGAGCTTCAAGGACAACCAGCGCAGCATCGCCCGCGAGTACCAGCGCCGTGGCGAGGAGGCCAGCAAGTCGTTCTCTGACGGCTTCGACAAGCAGATCGCCCGCGACCTGCCCAAGGCCATGGAGAAGGCGGCCAAGGCGAGCAAGCCCGCCCAGGCCGAGGCGGGCAACGAGGCGGGCAAGGAGTACAGCAGCGCTTTTCGCAAGAGCCTCGTGGACGGCCTGAAGTCGGCCGAGCGCGACCTGGAGCGGGCGGTCGGCCCGAACGGCGAGATCAAGGTGCCGATCGACGCCGACCCGATGAAGTTCCGCAACCAGTTCAACGCCCTGGTGCGGGACGTTCGGCTCACCCGAGCGGATCTGGAGGTCGGCGCCGACGTCGGTCAGGCCCTGTACGACGTGGATCGCCTCCAGGCGAAGCTGGCCAGCTTGCGGGACCAGTCGGTGGACATCGACACCCGCAGCAACCTCTCGGCCGGTGCAGGGGCTCTGGACACCGCGGCCACTCGCGTGCGCCAGCAGGCCAACCTGATCCCCGAAGAGAGCCAGCAGGCGCAGCCGCAGCTCGGCGCCTTCCAGGCGTCCCTGCGCAGCCGCCTGGGCGCCGCCATGACCGCGCTGCCTCCGATCCCCGTGGACGCCGACATCACTCCGGCTGCGCAGAAGATCATCGAGTTCCGCACCGACGCCATGAACCTCATCGGGGACCTGGAGACCGATGTCCATCTCGACGGCGACGACACCCTCGCTCGCGCCCGCGCGCTCATGGCGCTACTGGAGGGCGTCGTCGAGACTGCCGATCCCGAGGTCGAGGTCGACGCCTCTTTCAACGCGGCCGGCGCGCTCGCCCAGTTGAAGACCTGGGAGGGTGCGGTCGATCCTGTCGAGGTGCCGATCGAGCCCGAGCTGGGCGCCTTCCGCCGCAAGCTGGCCGCCGCCACGCAGGCCGCCGCGTCCAACCTGCCCGAGCAGGGCGTCGGCAGCGCCACCCGCGGCGCCCTCACCAAGCTGTCCGCCGACGTCGACATCGACGACGCCGACGCCATCGCCGAGATGCAGGGCGTCATGGCCGTCCTGCAGGCCATCGTCGACAGCGCCGACCCGACGGTCGACGTGGGCACGAAGTACAACGCCGCCCAGGCGTTCGCACAGGTGAAGTCCTTCGTCGAGTCCGTCTCCCCGATCGAGATCCCCGTCGAGCCCGAGATGGGGTCCTTCCGCCGCAAGCTGGCCAGCGCCGCCGCGAGCGCTGCATCGAATCTGCCCGACGGCGGGGAAACCGGCAGTATCCGCGACACCCTGACCAGCCTGTCCACCGACCTGGACATCAACGCCGCGTCCGCGGTCGCCGAGATGCAGGGCGTCATGGCCGTCCTGCAGGCCGTCATCGACAGCGCCGACCCCACGGTCGACGTCGACACCAAGTACAACGCCGCGCAGGCGCTCGCGCAGGTCAAGGCGTTCGTCGACAGCGTCTCCCCGGTCCAGGTCGTCGTCGAGCCCGAGCTGGGGGCCTTCCGCACGCTGGTGGTCCGGCAGGTCAAGGAGGCCGCCGCCCAGCTGCCGAAGCTGGAGATCGACGCCGACTCCACTGACGCGCAGCGCGAGCTGGCCAGCATCCGCACCGAGCTGTCCACCCTCGCCGAGGACGTCAAGCTCGACATGGACATCGAGGCGGTGCGCGAGAAGAGCCGCGAGCTGCAGGCCCGCCTCGCTGACCTCCGTGCCGAGAACGTGGACATCGACGTCGACGTCGACACCGCCCGCGCCATCGCCTCGCTGGAGAAGGTGGACCGAGCGGCCAGCGACGCTGACGGCGCGCTCCGGCGCAGCGGTCGCGGCGCCGACGACGGGGCCAACTCGTTCCGCGCCTTCTCCGGCGTCATCCTCGGTGTCGCCACGCTCGGCCCGGCCGCCATCCCGGTCATGGGCGCCATCGGCGCTGCCGCCGCGGCCACCGGCCCACTGGCAGTCGCTGGCGCCCTCGGGCTCGGCGTGTTCGCCATGGGCATCATGGGCGTCTCGGACGCCCTGAGCGCCATGGGCAAGGTGCAGGACAACGCGGTCAAGGACGCCAAGGCGTACTCCGACGGCGTGCGCAACGCCAGCCGCGCGCTCGACGGCGCCGAGCAGGCTCTGGCCAGCGCCCAGCGCGCACGAGAGGACCAGGCCAAGGACGGCCAGCGCTCCATCCGCAACGCCATCCGCTCGGTCGACGACGCCCGCCAGAACGCCGCCGAGGCTGGCGCCAGGGCCGAGGAGAACGTCCAGCGGGCAGTGGAGGGCGTCGAGGACGCCCAGAAGGCTCTGACGTCCGCTCAGAGGGATGCCGAGCGCACTCAGCGCGGCCTCTCCGACGCCAACCGCTCGGCGACCCAGGCCGAAGAGAACTTCGCCGACGCGCAGCGGGACGCCGAGAAGGCGCAGACCCGGCTGACCGAGGCCCGCGAGGAGGCCGGCGAGCGCATCCTGGAGCTGCGCGAGCAGATCCGCGGCGGCGCGCTCGACGAGCGCCGGGCCATCATGCAGCTGGCCGAGGCCGAGGTCGCCTACGCCAACGCCATGGCCGACCCCGGCGCCACCCGCACCGAGCGCGAGCAGCTGCTGCTGTCCCTGGACGAGCAGCGCTTCCGGCTGGATCAGGTGCGCGACTCCAACCGCGAGCTCGCCGAAGAGGAGGCCGAGCGCGCCGCCAGCGGGATCGAGGGCAGCGAAGAGGTCGTCGCTGCCCAGGACGGCATCGTCGCCGCCAACGAGCGGGTCGAGGACGCCCAGCAGGGTGTGGTCGACGCCAACCAGCGGGTCGTCGACGCCCAGCAGGCCATCGTCGATGCCAACGAGCGCGTCGTCGAGGCCCAGGCCGGCGTGGTGGACGCCGTCGGCGAGGTCACCCGCGCACAGGCCGAGCAGCGCGCGAGCGCCGAGGACTCGGCCCGCTCGATCGCCGACGCCGAGGAGCGACTGCAGGACACCCGCGAGGACGTCGCCGATGCAGCCCTGCGTGCCAGCGAGGCCGTCACCGCGGCGCAGGCGCGGGTCGCCGACGCCCAGGCCGACTACGCCGACGCCGTCGCCAAGACGTCGTCCTCCCAGGATGCCCTCGCGCTGTCCATGGCCAAGCTGTCCCCGGCCGGCCGCGAGTTCGCCGAGTACCTCTTCTCGCTGAAGCCCCTGCTGTCGGACCTGCAGGACACCGCGGCGGCTGGTCTGCTGCCCGGCCTGCAGGAGTACATCCAGGGCATCGTCACCACCCACGGCCCCCAGTTCAAGTCGATCATCGGCGGGATGTCCGAGGCGCTCGGCCAGATGTTCGTCGGCTTCGGCGAAGCGCTGCAGGGGTCGGAGTGGAGCGCCTTCTTCGACATGCTGGAGAGCAAGGGCCCCGTCTTCCTCGGGCAGATCGGTGACGTCCTCACCAGCCTCGGGAACGGCGTCGCCTCCCTGCTGACCGCCTTCGCCCCCAGCGCGGAGAACTTCGGCAACGATCTGGTCGGCGCGGCCGGGGCCTTCGAGAAGTGGGCAGCCGGACTGAGCGAGACGCAGGGCTTCCAGGACTTCATGGCCTGGTGGGAGCGGGTCGGCCCCAAGGTCGTCGAGTTCTTCAAGCAGCTCGGTGACGCCGTGGTCAACATCGGCATCGCCCTCGCCCCCTACGGTGAGGATCTGCTGGAACTCTTCACCGGCATTCTGAACTGGATCAGCGAAACCGACACCGACAAGCTCGACGTCATCGTGACCACGATCCTCGGTCTGGTCATCGCCTTCCAGACGCTGGTGGGCCTCAACGCCCTCATCGGTGGCTTCTCGGTCATCACCGGCATCGCCTCCTCGGCCCTGACCGTCTTCAGTGGGTCGGCCGTAGCCGCCCAGGGGGCCATCGCGCCGATCGCCGCGCTGGTGATCATCGTGGTCGCCGCGCTCGCGCTCATCGGCATTGCGCTCTACCTGCTGTGGACGAACAGCGAGACCTTCCGGGACATCGTGATCGGCGTCTGGAACGCCGTGAGGACCGCGGCCGGCGCGGTCGCTGACTGGTTCATGGATCACGTCTGGCCGATCATGCAGACCGTCTTCCGCGCCATCGGCGACCTCGCCAGCTGGCTGTGGAACGACATCCTGCAGCCGATCTTCGAGGTCTGGCAGATCGCCTGGGGCGTCCTGTGGGGCTTCATCAAGGACGCCTGGGACACCGTCGGTTACCCGATGTTCCAGCTGATCTGGTCGATCATGCAGGAGACCTGGCAGATCATCGAGCCACTGCTGCAGTTGATCGGCATGGCTTTCGGCTTCCTCTGGGATCTGGTCAAGCTCGCCTGGGACGATACGGGCAAGCCGATCTTCGACGCCTTCATCGCCATCGTGAAGTTCTTGTGGGAATACGTCATCAGCCCGATCCTCGGGTTCGTCGTTGACCGCTGGGAGTGGATGTTCGGCATCATCAAGTCGGCCTGGGAAACGGTCGGCAAGCCGATCTTCGACTTACTGCAGGCCGTCGTTGAAGGTCTCGTCGGCGTCTTCCAAGGCAGCTTCGATGGCATCAAGGGCATCTGGGACGCCCTACTGGAAGTCTTCAAGGCGCCCATCAAGTTCGTCGTCGAGACGGTCCTCAACAAGGGGCTGATCGCGGGCATCAACACGCTCGCCGCCCCGTTCGTGGACGGCGACTGGATCGCTCCGATCCCGCTGCCGGCAGGCTTCGCTTTCGGTGGTGCGATCCCGGGGAACTCGCCGAACAAGCGGGCCGACAACATTCCGATCATGGCGACGGCCGGCGAGTTCATGCAGCCGGTCGATTCGGTGGACTACTACGGCACCGACTTCATGGAGGCCCTCCGCTCTCGCGCCATTCCGAGAGAGGCCCTGGCGGGCTATGCCTACGGTGGGCTCATCGACCCGATGTGGGATGCGGTTCGAGCGAAGCACCCCACCGCTCGGCTGACCAGCCACTACCGCCCTGGCGACCCCGGTTACCACGGCAAGAAGAAGGCCATCGACGTGGCTGGCTCAATGCCCTACCCCAGCGTCACGGGCGTTCGAGAGATGCTGGCCATCAACCGCACCATGGCCCAGCTGTTCCCGTACGCGGCCGAACTCATCCACAGTCAGCCTGGTGCCATCAACCTGATGGACGGTAAGCCGCACACCTACAGCGCTCAGACCCGCCGCGACCATGCCGACCACAACCATCTGGCGCTGGACTCGATCCTGCCCGGTAAGCACATGGCCAGCTTCACCGACGACGGTCTCGGCGCCTTCCTCGGGGACCCGCTGGGCACGTTGCGGAACATGGTCACTGGGGCAGCGGGCTCACTGGGTGACACCGAAGTCGGTCAGATGTTGCTCAACATTCCCTTCGGTGTCGCCGACATGGCCAAGGATCGACTGGTCGGTATCGTGAGCGGTCTGCTCGATGCCGCCGGCAACGCGCTGGAATCCATCGGCGACGGCATCCTCGGGACAGTCGGCTTGGGTGACGACAACGACGTCGTTATGAAGAAGGCGAAGGGTGGCGTTCAGGAGCAGGTTCGCGGCGTTGCCGATCGTTACGGCTGGGGCTCCGGCGCCCAATGGACCGCGCTCTCCAACCTGATCCAGGGCGAGTCGGGCTGGAACATGAACGCGGCCAACCCGACCAGCTCGGCCCGCGGCCTGCTCCAGAAGATGACTTCTCTGCACGGACCCGTCGAGAAGACTGCCGTCGGCCAGGCCGAGTGGGGCCTGAACTACATCGAGGACGCCTACGGTGACCCGGTGACCGCCTATCGTCGGTGGAACTCTCGCACCCCGCACTGGTATGCGGACGGCGGGCCGATCGAGGAGCGCTCGATCGCTGGACTGATCAACGGTGCGGGGATGACCCCCTACTTGCACGACGACGGCGGCACCATCGACCCGGGTTGGAACCTGATCTACAACGCCACCCGTCAGCCCGAGGCATCGCTGAACCCGCAGCAGCTCGACAACATCGAGCGCATCGCCGACAGCGAGGGCGGGCGCAGGACCACCATCAACCTGCCTATGATGCCTCCCAAGAGCACCGCCGAAGAGATCGCTGGCGCGGTCGACCACACCATCCGGTCCATCGAGCACGGCGGCGTTTGGGCAGAGGAGATCGGATGACCGACCTGGAGCCCTTCCAGTTCGAGCTGGAGGGCGTCGTCTTCGGCATCGACACGCCCTTCTTCACGAAGGACGACGGCTTCGCCCCTGGTGGCATGTCCTGGCGCACCCAGAGCCAGGACATGCCCACCGACGGAGCCCGCCTGTTCGGCAAGGACCGGCAGGCGGCGCCAACGTGGAGCTGGAGCCTCTACACGGACGGGGAGGATGTCGAGTCTGCCCTGCGGCACCTGTCGCAGCTGCAGAAGGCGTGGCGGGCCGGGCGCATCCGCGAGCGGGCCGGCGAGGTCGTCGAGCTCCGCTACTGCCTCGTGAAAGGCGTGACCCGTCGGATCTCCGGTCGCCCGGGTAGCTTCTCTGCGCCCATGAGCAACCTCCTGCTCAACGGGGTCGCTGCCATCACGGCCGACTTCGACTGCTCAGACGGGCTGACTTACTCCGAGCACGAGGAGAGCGTCAAGCTGACCCTCACCGCGGAGACCAGTGACGAAGGCTTCATGGTCCACGAGGACGGCTTCGACGTCCCGATCGAACTCGCCGCGGCCGAGGGGCAGCGCACCAGCCGGATCATCGTGGGCGGCGACGAGCCCACGTGGTGCACCATCACCTTCAAGGGGCCCGTCTACCGCCCCGGTCTATCCATCGACGAGGGTGTCTGGAAGTTCATGCTCGACGGCACGCTGGCCTACGACAGGTCCGCTACCCTGGACACCCGTCCCTGGAGGCGAACGATCCTGCTCGACGGGGGGGCGTCAGTGGGTGGCTGGTATCGCGGCCCGAAGATGGCCAAGATCCTGCTGGAACCGGGAGCGCACGATCTCACCTTCACCGGGGATGATCCGACCAACACCGCTACGTGCACGGTAACCTGGCCGACGGCGAGCGGATCACTGCAGGAGGTGGCGGGATGACGAACTGGGACAACTCGACGTGGATGGTCCGCGGCAAGCGGCACGCCGCCGAGGTCGGGCGGCTCGTCGCCTACGTGGCCAGCCAGGGTGGTGAGGGGATCATCCTTGGCGGCGACCTGAAGCCGCGCCCTCGCGCCCAGGCCGGCGCGGGGATCACCCTGGACCCCGGTGCGCTAGTGGTCCGCAACCGCTTCAGCAACGCCGGGGGCGCCCAGAGCTACTACGGTCGACTCCCGATCCTCGAAGACGTCCCGATCCGTCCCACGAGCTCCACGGGCGGCCGGAGCGACCTCGTGGTCGGCGAGGTCATCGACCCCCAGTACGTCGGCGACCCCGTGGCCGACATGGTCAGCTTCCAGCCCATGGTCACCTCGGTGATCGAGGGCGTATCGCTGGCCATCACGAAGGCCAGTCAGCTCGGGCTCCCCCGCTCGATGACCGAAATCTGCCGAGTCGACCAGCAGGCCAGCAACAGCCAGATCGGCAACGGACCCGGCGGCACGATCGTCGACCTCCGGAAGCTGGCCAACGCGCGCAACCACCCCGAGCATGCAGCTGCATCGGACCTCAACGTCGACCACGTCAAGGCCGCCGCACCGAGCTTCCGGCAGTTCAGCGGCTTCGCCCCCCAGTTCTTCGTTCCCGAGTGGGCCAGCCAGGTCACCATCAAGACCACGATGTCTCAGGCCATCAACTACTCGGGCGAGACCGTCGGCAGCTTCAACAACGTCATCGGCGCGGGTTCCCAGCGCGTCTTCGGTCCTCCGGTGATCTGGGACGAGAAGGACCCCGTGACCTCCGACGGCATCCGGCACACCTACATCATCCCGAGCATCAACCTCGACTGCCGCAAGTTCGCCGGCACCGTCCAGCCCGTCGCGCTCTGGGCCGAGACCGGGATCGGGGTTCTGTCGATGAGGAGCTGGGCTCAGCTTCTCATCGAGGTCGTCTTCCACGAACGCGTCGTCTGATGCCCGGGTCGTCCTGGCGCTACATCGCGCAACGGATCGACGGCGAGGGTCCCGGCGTCTACCTCGACTGGGACGTCCCGTTGTTCGACGTGCAGCACACCGACGTGCTGTCCGGCCCCTGCCAGCTGAACGCCAGCATCCCGGTGGAGATCGGTCGCCTGAAGGCCGAGGATGGCCGGCCTCTCCTGGACGAGTGGGGCACGATCATCCTGGCCGAGGTCGATGGGCGGCTCGAAGACGGTGGCGCCTTCATCGTGGTCAACTCAGAGTTCGCTGGGCCCGACTGGAGCCTGAGCTGTCTGGGCTTCAGCACGTACCCTAAGGGCATGCCGTACACCGAGAGCTGGTACGGCGTAGGGGTCGACCCCCTTGATGTCTACCGACGTATCTGGAGCCACCTGCAGGCGCAGCCTGGCGGGAACCTCGGCGTGGTCCTGGACGGCACGACATCCCCGGTGCGCATCGGCACCCAGCTGGAGAACGTCCAGTTCCAGACGCAGGCTGGTCAGATGGTCGCCTTCGAGGCGGGACCCAAGAAGCTGGCCTGGTACGTCACCGACGACCTCGGCAACGAGCAGGACAGCCTCGCCAAGGACACCCCGTTCGACTACCACGAGAAGACGACCTGGCTGGACAAGGACGCCGGGACGTTCGAGATGCGGATCGAGCTGGAGTACCCACGCCGCGGCCGACGCCTGGACAACCGCTTCGCCGTCGGCGAGAACATCCACCAGACGCCCACCGTGAGCCGCACGGGCGACGACTACGCCAACGGCGTCATGGTGCTCGGGGCCGGCGAGGGTCGCGACATGGTGCACACCCTCGTCCAGGGGCCGCGCAGAGGTCGCTTGCGCCGCGTGGCCACCGTCTCGGACAAGGAGTGCAACACTCTGGCCAAGGCAACCGCTCGGGCCAACCGGGAGCTGGCCAGCCGTCTGCTCATCGAGGACGTCACGCAGGTCGTCATCAGCGACCACCCCCACGCCCCGCGAGGCTCCTACCGTGTGGGCGACGAGATCCTCATCGTCATCGAGGACGACTGGGTCTCGGCTACTCTGTGGTTCCGCATCCTGGCCATCGGCTCGACCCCTGACGGCAGCAGCGACGCCACGGTGACCATCAAGCGCTCGGACAAGGCGGCGGCATGAGCGACCTTAAGCAGCTCGGTCGAGACATCGCCAAGCTCCGCAAGGCTGAGCGCGCGCGCACCCCCCAGCTGCCCCACACGGCACTGGAGGACGCGGCGTTCAACGCCTACGTTCTCGTGCCGAACCCGAACGATCCGAGCGAACTCCTGCCCCAGCTGGGCGCAGTTATCGGCCGGCAGTTCGACGGCTCGATCATGGCTCAGACCGTAAGTGGGCCCGTGCCTCCGGTCCCTCTCGTGGCCAACGTGCAGCCCGCGGTCGGGGGCCTCGACATCGAGGTGACCGGCTTGTTCGTCGGCGGTGAATCCGTGGTCGCCCCGAGTGACTTCGCTCGCTTCGAGATCCACGTCTCCACAGACCCCTCCTACGCCTCGGTGCTGCCGCCGGCCACAACGATCGAGACCCCTCGCGGCGGCCACGCGCTCGTCGCCGTGGCACCGGGGAGCTACTACGTCTGGGTGCGCACCCGGACGCTGTCGGGCAAGCTGTCTGCGCCCAGCGCGGTGGCTGGCCCCGTCTCCCCTGCGTCGGCAGGCAGCACCGCGAACAGCACGATCCCCGGCGTCCCGATCTGGCAGTCCCCGTTCCTGCACTCCACCTACGAGGGTGGCGGTGCCGTCCGCGCCCAGGTGCAGCTGGACTGGCTGGAGCCCCAGAACACCGACGGCTCCATCATCGACGACCTCGCCTTCTGGGAGATCCGCTACCGGATCGTGGCCATCCCGATCCTCCGCAGCGCCAGCCATGTCGAGATGTCTGCCTTCAGTCACCAGGACCTCCTGACCCACCGCAGCCCACTGCCTGGCGGGCCGACAACGGTGAGCTCCTGGCAGTACGCCCGCGTGGCCCTTGACGTCACCTCGACGCTCCTGCAGGGCCTGGACCCCAGCACGCAGTACGAGTTCCAGGTCCGCGGCGTGGACACGGGAATCCCCCCGAACATGGGCGGCTGGTCGCTGCCCGCCACGCTGGTGACCAGCGCCGGTCTGTCGACGCCGAGCACGCCGGCGCCCCCGCAGGTGGCGGGCAACCCCCTCGCCATCATGGTGCAGCACACTCTCGGGCGTGCCGAGGGCGGCACCTTCAACCTTCCGCTCGACCTGCACCACCTCGAAGTGCATGCCGAGTACGAGCCGCTGTTCATCCCCGTCTCTCGACCACCGACCGACGGTGGGACGATGATCGGCAAGCTCATGATCGGTGCCGGTCTGATCAACGGACAGATCCCCGCGATCGGCAGCTTCAGTATCGCCAACGCGGGTGAGGTGTTCGTCAAGGTCGTCGCAGTCAACAATGCCGGCAAGAGGTCATCTGCATCTGAGCCCACCAAGGCCAGCGCCACCCTCGTCGACAGTGCGCACATCTCCGAACTTTCTGCCACGAAGATCACTGCTGGAACCATCCGATCCATTGTCACCATTTCGGGATCGTTTCGCACGGGTACCACGGCAGGTACGAACCGTTCGTACATGACCGGAGATAATGGCTTCTACTGTTACAACGACAAGGATGAGTTGACCTTCTGGGCGGGTGGCCCAAATGGCTATACCACCATTCGTGGTCGACTGGAAACTGGAGGACCGAACCAGGCGCGCATCGTCATTGATCCAGAGAAGAATGAGCAACGGTTCTATCCCGTCGCCGGTAGCAATCAGTTTTTCTGGCTCAAGGCTGTCTATGTTGACCAGCCCGATGATCCCACCGACGCGCCCGGCATGGAGCTGGCGGGCTTCAATGGGGAGTGGGGGCGAGTCGGCGGCAACTTGATGATGACCGAGGATGCTATTACTCTCGGAATCCGCAAGGACACCGGCAACTCCGACGACGGCGAGTGGGCTGGTTACCACTCCATCGACTCGAATGGAGTGCATCGCTTCCGGGGCATGTTCGACGCCTCGGATGCTGCTGGCGGTCAAGGCGCTCTGTTCGTCGATCGCTGGGATGTTGCTGCGGGGTTTGGATCTCTCAACATCAACTATGGTGCGACGATGGTAACTCGCATGGTCACCATTGCTACGATTTACGATGGCTTCGGCCCTCCTGACGCCTGGGCCATCACCAGAGAGTGGAATGCTGGATTCACGGTGGCCTACACCAACGCTCGGGCCGTTCGAGTCAACTACATCGCAATGCGGATTCCGTGAGAGGGTGACATGGACATCACCGTGCTGAACGCTGAGCTATGCGAGAACCCGAACGGCTCGCAGGCGTGGGTGCTCGCGCTCGACGTGACCGATGCGAGCACGGGGGTTACCACGCGCACCGCGATGGTCGTGCCCACTGATGCACTGGAGTGGCGCATCGCCGAGTACGAGCTTGACGACTTGGAAGACGACGAGGTCTGGGAGATGATCCTCCGGGAGCCCTTTTCGGCGTTGCCCAAGATGGATGACGAAGCCGGCCTGGCTCTCGCGCCCACCATCGCCGAGGCGCGTGACGTCTACGTGGGCCAGATCCGCGCCAGCAAGGGCAAGGGGCAGTTGAGGCGAGCGAAGAAGACCCCGACCAAGCCTGCAGGTAAGGGTGCCAAGGTCAAGGTCGAGGAGCCGGAGGTGTTCGAGCGGGTCAAGGCGGCCGGCAACGGCCTCACTGTCATCGTCGACAGCGACGGGAACGATCCCATCGAGCTGATGAAGAAGCACTGCCCCCGTCGGGCCGAGCACGTTGACGCACGTCGTACCATCGTCACGCGCGAGCGCGAACGTGCGACAGTTCGACGAACTCGCCGTGGTCCAGCTCGTGACGACGTCATCCTGAGCGAAGCTCGTCGCATCAAGGACAGGAAGAAGGACTGATGTCGATCACCAGTAGTCGTGCGCGACTCGTCAAGCCCGCGCCCGAGGAGGACTACGACGTTGGCGTGGTCAACGCCAACACCGACCTCATCGACCGAGCGCTGGGCGCTGTGCGATCGACGTCGACCACGCGGCCCTCGCAGCCGTTCGACGGCATGCTCACCCGCGACTCCGAGACCGGCCAGTTGCTCTGGTGGGACGTAACTGTTACTGGCGGTGGTGACTGGCGCCCGGCGGGCGGCAACATCACTCTTGCCACCAGTGCGACGCGTCCCACCGGGGTCGCACGTCGTTCCGACCTCATGGTCTTCGAGGTCGACACCAAGCGCATGATCTGGTGGGACGGTGCCATCTGGCGCTACGTGGGCGACCGCGTGACGGTGGCAGTCGAAGCAGACCTGTCCACCGTAGTCGCCCCCTACTCCGCACTGGTCGCCTACGTCACGGCTACCAACTGCTTCTATCGTTGGGTGCGCGACACGCTGTGGGTGCCCTATCAGGATGCGGGCGGAGGGATCGCGCCGTCCACCCGCTCCGACTGTCACTACATCTCCTCGGTCGGTCAGGCCATCCCGAACCAGACGAACCGCTACCTGGCGTTCGGTGTCGCCGATCGGGAGACCGACATCGTCAAGCGCGAGATCGACGAGTCCGGGATCGGCCACAAGTTCACGCTGAACAGGGCGGGCATCTGGGCAATCACTGCCATGTACCGCTGGTCTCCGATCGCTGCCACCGGGGCAAGGTACGGCGCCCTGACGCTCAACGGTGCCAACGGAGATCCACTGGCGGCCGACGACAACGAGCCGCCAGCCAACTACACCGGCAACGTCACCCTCACCGTGGGCACGACGCGCTTCCTGTCGGCCGGCGCGGTGATCCGCGCGCTCTGCTACCAGGACACGGGCAGCGAGCTCCAGATGGTGGCCGGCTGGACGAAGTTCTCCGCAGTCTGGCTCCGGGCGTAGTGTAGGCTGAGCGATACCATAGCGAAGGGATCGCCATGCTCGCCCCCTACAGCAGGTCAGCCGGGGTGGACCCGTCCGACGAGACGCTCGATGCCACCAAGGCACACGTCCGTGACCACCTGGCGTCGATCGCCGACAGCGACGACGATCCGACCACGCACGCCGAAGACGTCAACGTGTACGCCGTGCGCAACCCTGACACCGGCGAGGTCGTCGTGCACGGCACGCTCGATGCCGAGCCGCAGGCACCCTACCTGCGCCCCGACTACGACCCCGACGCCGAAGAGCGCCCGAGCTGGGTAGCCTGGACACCGGCCGACGACGACGCCAAGCTCGACGAGATCGACGCCGAGCTCAACAACATGCTGGGGAGGCTGGAGCCGTGAGCGTCGTCTTCGCCAAGGCCGTCGCCGAGGGCCTGCGGCGCTACGGCGTGCCCGTCAGTTTCGAGCCCGACCACGAGATCCGCGGGAACGGTCAGACCTCGAACTACTCGGGCCTCTCCGTGCACCACACGGGAGGCGGCAGACTGAACACCCGTACCAACGATCTCGTCAACGGTCGAGTCTCCCCGCCGCTGGGCGGGCCGCTGTGCAACAGCGCCGGCTTCGACAACGGCGGCATCCACATCATCGCAGACCACCCGGCGAACCACGCCGGCGCCTCGGGCGGTCGTTCGATGGGGCCGCTGCCGACCACGGGGCTGTTCAACAAGCTCATGTGGGGCCACGAGATCATGTACCCCGGATCGTCTCCCATGAGCGACGCGGCGTACCGCAGCGCCCAGATCCTGGGCAAGGTCATCAGCGACATCCTGGGCCGCCCGAGCCCCGAGTGGGTGCGGGCACACATGGAGACCAGCATCACCGGCAAGTGGGACCCCGGCTACGCACCGGGCAAGACCATCGACATGGCCGCGTTCCGTCGCGGCCTCTGGACCCTCGCGACAGGAGACATCACCGTGGCGCAGATCGACGACGTCCTCGTCAAGCTCGACACCCTCATCGCCAAGATGAACCGCAGCGTCGACATGGGCGTCCGCGTGCTGGAGCAGGACATGGGCGGCGACATCCGCCCCGGCGGCAAGCTGGACGAGGAGGGTCGCGGTCACGACCTGTGGGACGGCGTCCCCCTCGACCCCAAGAACCCCGCCAAGGGCCCGCGGCGCATGACCCACCTCAACATCTCCCGCGAGACCGAGAAGGAGGTCCGGCAGGAACTCCTCGCTGTCCCCGGCACCCACTTCCCGGCCAAGGACACGGTCGCCGGCTGGGCCCGCACGGGGGCCGCCCAGGCTCAGCGCGGTGCCGATGCTGCGGTGGCCGCCGGCGGCGCCGTCGCGGTCGTCCTGGAGCGCCTGGGGGCACTGGAGGCCCAGCTGAAGGACCTCCAGGTCGGCACCCCGGCGCCGACCGACGTGGCCGCAGTCGTCGAGGGGGTCAAGGAGCTGCTCGACGGCACCTCCCTGGCCGTCCACAAGGGCTGAAGAGCCGTGGCCAGCATGCACGATCCCAGCACCGAGCAGCGCGACGGGACTCCGACAGCCAAGGTCGCAGCCGGGACCTTGGCGGGCGCGCTGGCCAGCGCCGTCCTGTTCACCGCCGGACGCTTCGACATCCCGATGACCGCCGGCGAAGGGGCGGCGTTCGCCACCCTGGCCATGTACTGCGTCGCCTGGTGGAAGCGCAGTCGCCCGGCCGACAACGACAGGTGATCATGGACACAGCGCCTCCCTCGATGCACATGAGGGAGGCGCTGTGTTGTGCGTGATGTACTCTCGGTTGACCGCTGAGCGAGATGGGGGACCAGGGTGCTGACCGATCTGATCGGCGACCTCCCGTTGGCGGATCTGAGCGGCTGGGGCGCCTTCTTGCTGCTCAGCTTCCTCATCCTGCGCATGGTGCTGAAGGGGGACGTGGTCCCCTCCAAGCAGCACGACGAGGTTCGTGCGGATCGGGATTCTTACCGTGAGCTGTTCCAGGGACAGCAGGCTGTGAACAACGAGCTGGCTGCGGCCATCAAGGTGGTCATCCCCTTCGTCGAATCCGCTGATCATGCGCTACGGTCCATCCAAGCGATGGGAGCTGCAGCCTTCGCTGCGCATGAGGAGAAGACGACGCCGTGAGCATCTGGCCCTTTGCGAAGCGCGAGCCCGCCCAGCCCTCCCAGGAGGCGCAGGCGGCCCGCGTGCGCACCGAAGAGCAGCTGGCCGAGGCTCGTGCGTTGCGCGCTCGCGCAGCGCAGGCCGGCCGCTCGCTCGATCAGTCCCGAGATGTCAACCACTACGCCATGGCCCTTGCCGGCGTGCTCAGCGAAGGGAGGCGACGAGCGTGATCAACGCACTTTCGGTCATCCTGTTCGTGATCGGCCTGCTGTCGATCTTCTACCTGCTCTACCGCTACATGCGGTACATGCCCTGGCGGGAGAACGGGATCAGCAAGGCGTTCGTGCAGATGAAGAGCGCCGTGCTGGCCATCTACCTCTACGCGCTCATCCGCGTGCTCTGGCCGGACTGGGACGGTCGGGCCATCGCACTGGTGCTCTTGATCGGCTACGCGGACATGGCCATCCTGCGTCAGCTGAAGGTGGTCATCGGCTACCAGGGTGGCTTCAGTCGCCGGAACCCGATCGAGGACGACATCACGGGCCCCGGCTACGAACCGCGACCCCCGCGCGTCAGCCGGTAGCGATGGCCGGCAGGCCCGCCTTCATGCGCTCGAAGGGGTGCTGCAGCACGTAGGCGTAGGCCCGCCGCGCCATCTCGGGGTCGTTGAGCAGCTTGCGCAGCGAGACGTTGCAGCCCCACTCGTCGTCCGCGCACAGCAGCCCGCGCACCTCGTTGCTCTTGTGGTCGTGGTCGATGGCCAGCCGCTTCTTCGTCACCCGCCCACAGATGGCACAGCGCCCGCCCTGGAAGGCCAGGAGCTCGTCGCGCTCCTTCGGGGTGATCTCGTACGTCTTCGCCAGGCGACTCTCATAGCTCGCCCGCGAGTTGCACGCCTTGCACCGACTGCCCGAGACGTAGAACAGCGGGACCCACCACTGGCAGCCCGAGCACCACCGCTTGCCCGCTGGCCACTCGGGCTGCGGGACCCGCTTCCGCTCAACGTAGCCCTCACGCTCGCTGGCCACCTTCAGCCGATGAGTGGCGTAACGCACCTGCTCGTCTATCGGCTGGGTCATCAGCCAGTGCCAGATGCACCGCTGGTACTGCCTGAACTTCGGGAGCTCGCAGTCGGGCTGCTTGCAGGGTTTCTTGGCGGCCACCGTCAGTCCTCTCGCTGATGTACGGGAGCCGCCCCGCAGCTCTGGCGGGAGCTGCGGGGCGGCGGGGGTGGAGCTGGAGATCAGAGACCGGCGAACGGGTCGTCCGGGTCGCCGTCGGGGTCGGCGGCCGGCGCGGGCGTCGGCGCGGTGGCGACGACCTCACCCGTGTTGGTGGCGACCAGCTGCTCCGGCGACTGCACCGCGGGGTCGGTGACCGCGCCAGCGTCCTCGTGCGGCGGGGCGCCGTCCGCGGGCTCCCCGTCACCCTGGTGCGGGCCGGCTGCCAGCGCCTCCTCCTGCGCCTTCAGGAACTCGACGACGTTGAACCCCTCCGGGAGGTCGGGGTGCAGCTGGGTGGTGCCCAGCAGGCGCTCCTGGTACGCCTCCAGCCGCTCCAGCTCGCCGAAGCGGAGACGGATGGCCTCCTGCTCCTCGCGCGTGGCGGTGAGCTTCTCGTAGGCGCGGACGGCCTCGTTCTGGGCCTTCTCCAGCGGGGTCACCGTGACGCGCGTCTTGCGCTCGGTGGCGGCGCCGGTCTCGGCGGGGGCGGACTTGGTGTTGGGGACTCCACGGGGCATGGCGGTACCTCTCTCTGTGCGATGTGGGACGTACGGGAATCAGGGGTGGTACTGACGGGGGCCGGGCCTGGTCGGCAGCCGGCCCCCGTCAGGCTCAGAACGGGGGCTCGTCCGAGCTGCTCGCCGGGATGGCGAACGGGTCGTCCGTGACCGGCGCAGCCGCGGCGAGTGCCGGGGCAGCAGTGGGCTGTGCCGGGGCCGCAGCGGCGGGCTGGGCGGGCTGCTGGGCAGCTGCCGGGGTGGCCCAGGGGTCGCCGCCGACCGCGGGGGCCGGGGTGCTCGCCCAGGGGTCGCTGGCTGCGGCCTGGGGGGCGGGCTGGACCGGCTGCGCAGCGGGAGCCGCGGGCTGGCTCGCCGCCGACTCGAACGGGTCCGCCTCGCCCTTCGGGGCCGGCAGCACGCCGGGGCGCACCTTGGCCTCGAAGATCTTCGGCGCGTTCATCATCGGGTCGTTGCTGGTCTTCTGGCCGTTGGCCGCCCAGCGGACGGCGAGCAGGTCACCGGGACGGATGCGGCGGTCGGCCTCGCCCGTGGTCTCGGCGAGCTCCTTCTGGGCATTGCGCAGCGCGGTGAGCAGGCCGCCGGGCACCTTCGACCAGAGCGACTTGTCGACGCCCTTCTCCTTGACGGCGATGACCATGGACATCATCGGCTTGCCGGTGTCCTCGTAGGCCATGAGCGCCTTCGTCTTCGGGTCGCGGCGCTGCACCATCTGGGCGTAGCCGTCGACCTCCAGCTGCACCCACTGGCCCATGGAGTGACCGGGCTCGCCGGTGATCTCGGAGACGCGGCTGGGGTCGAAGCTGACCGCCGGCCGCTTGTCGAAGCTGGCGAGCGGGTCGTAGTTCGGGTCGTTCAGGGGGTTCGGGCTCTGCGTCATGTGACTGTCCTGACTCTCGTGGCTTCCGTTGGCGTCCGTGTTGCGGTTCTGACCTTAGCGGTCTTCTAGCGGGTATGCAACCCCCACTCTAGCGGCGAACTCCGACAGCGTGCGCCGGAGGTCGTCGCGCATCGCCTTCTTCAGGGCCTGGATGTCCATCAGGTAGGCGACGTGCTTGATCTCTCCGACCAGGGCGACGCCTGCCGCGCGGTCGGGGATGACCTCGTCGTAACGCAGGTCGGGGTGCTCCATGAGCGACCAGCCCCCGAACTGCACGAGGGGGAAGCCGCGGCGGCTCGCGGCGGCCCGCGGCGGGGTGATGGGCTCGAACGGCAGGCCGCTCATCCCCAACCGTCCAGGTAGTCGGCCTCGTCGGGGCCGTCGATGGAGAGCGGATCCTGAGCGCGGGCTGCCTGGTCACGCTTCTGGGAATCCGGACCGAACGGCTGGGCGCCCTCCACCTTGTGCCCGCAGTAGGGGCAGCGCCCCCGTGCATCGGTCAGCCCGTGGATGCCGTAGATGGCATCGGGACAGCTCGTCATGCTCCAGCCGCCACGAGGCCGCGCCCGAACTCGGTGAGCTCGTCGGTCCAGTCGCTCATCCAGCGGTTGTAGATCGCACCGAGCGCGCCGGGGCGAGTGACGTCGGGGCCGAGCGCGATCATCTCCCGCCGAGCCCGAGCCCTGGCCAGCTCGCGCGGGTCGAGGGTGGAGACGACGCCCAGGCTCTGCTCCTTCTGCATCTGCCGAATGTAGGCCGCCACCTTCGCCAGCCGCCACCCCTCGTTCAGGTCGACCAGCAGCAGCTTCACCCGCTTGCTCGGGTCGGGGTGGTTGGCCAGCTCGGGCGGGATGCGGACCACCAGGCCGACGTCGGTGCGCATCGGCCGGCCGAAGTGCTCCTCGAAGGTCTGGCGGGTGTCGGTGGCCGCGTCGTACAGCTCGCCACGGCAGTAGACCGCCAGCTGGACGACGTGCTCGACGATGTGCGGCTGCCCGGTCTTCCAGTCGCCGATGACGAGGTTGTCGGGCTGCCCCTCGCTGCCGTCCCCGTTGATCAGCGGGATGTCCAGGGCGCCGTCGAAGGTGCCCGCGGCGAGCACCTCGTCGTTGGCGATGAAGAGCTCCGAGCCGACGATCTCGATCCCCCGCATGGCGGCGTGGAACCCCTCGACCGACTTGCGCAGCTCGACGTCCTCCTCGGCGATGATGCCCTGGCTGCCGGGGCGCACCAGCGAGTGGACAGCAGTGCCCCAGTTCGCCTTCTCGTGCCCGCCGGCCGCCTCGATGGCCTGGTCGACGTAGCTGTCCAGGTTCTGGCCAGCCTCGCGGTACAGCACGTCCTTCTCGGTACCCGGTGCCTGCTCGTAGCTCTCGGCCGCTGCCATCCGGGCGAGGTCGGGACGGATGCCGGCGCCGCGGATGATCAGCCGCTTCTGCCAGCGGTTCAGGCCCCACTCGTTGCCGCCGGAGATGTAGTCCGACAGTGAGCTTGCGCGGGTGTACTCGACCCGCGTGCTCAGGCCGCGCGGGATCAGCTTCGGGCGGCCCTGCCGACCACGGCGCAGACCCTCCTCGGGGTGCGGCGCCGCGGCCAGCGGATCGTAGTCGGGGACTGTGGGGGCGGTGCTCATAGCTGGTACTCGATGGGGAGATAGCCGACCGCGTTGCAAACGCCGCTCAGGCGTCCACGTTCGTACCAGGGGTCGGCTGTGGGCCAGAGGATCAGCAGGGCGCTCTCTAGGCCGGCGAGCTCGGTGTAGCCCTCGCCCGACTCGGCGACCGTCCTGCTGATGGCCACCCTGAATCGCCAGCGGAACTCGCCCGCGGCATCGCGGTAGACCTCGATGCGCTTGTTCATCAGACCTCCTCGAAGCGGACGTCGAACCAGCGCTTGCGGCTGGCCGACTCGACCTCGCGCAGCGTGCGGTTACGGATGCGGGACAGGTAGTGCTCGGGGGTGGCCTTCAGGTCGAAGACCGAGCACAGCAGTACGACCAGTCGCTCGATGTCCCGCGAAACCGTTTCGCGAGCAACGACCTCGCCCTTTTCGCTCTGAAGCTGCCAGGTCCACAACGTCTCGCCGTTGATGAAAGCTGTGTGCAGAACCAGCGTGTTGGCCTCGACGACCTGGAGCTTTTCCTTCGCCGCGGCGGGCGCGCTCACGGCGCCCGCCGGACAGGGACCTGGCGCTCGCCGACGATGACGTAGTCGATGCGAACGGGCACCGCGTCGTCCTGCAGCGCCATGTAGCTGTCCGGCTTCGAGAAGACGATCTGGAGCGCGCTGGCCTCGCCGTTGACGACGTCGACCACCGTGCCCTGCTCGTTCATCCGCTCCCCCCCGAGCTGGAACTTCATCACCTCGGGGTACTCGACCCGCTCGCCGGCCTTCAGCAGCGCGGGCTTCTCGGTCTGGCCATCAGCCACGGTGGGTCACCTGTCCGTCCTCGATGACGAAGCCCATCTGCTTCGACTCGTCCACGACCTCCAGCCACACCTGGAAGTCCTTGTCCTCGGCCATCTGAGAGATCAGCGCGAGGTTGGAAGAGTCTAGCAATGACGCGTCCGCGATGCGGATGACGCGCAACCGGGGGTTCATGGCCATGGCCATGGCGACCGACGTGCGCAACCGCTCGGCGGCCGACGCCTGGCTGAACGGCTGCCCGTTGAGCAGCACGCCGTCGTCGTCGACCCCGAGGCCACCGATCGGCAGGTCGGCGCTGGCCAGCAGCTCCTGGCGCCGCGCGTCCGCCTCCTCGATCATCTCTGTCGCCTTGCGGGCCGCGGCCTCGGACGCCTTCGCCTCCTCCGCGACCTCCTCGCGGCGCAGGCGCCGCTCGACTGCCTCGTTGATGGTCTGGGCGTTACCGAGCTGCAGCTGCAGCTCCTCGACCCGCGGGGGCAGGTTCTTCTTCGCCAGCTCTCGACCGCGGGCGACCATCCCCTCGCGCGTCTGCTCCAGGCTGGCCAGGCGCTCGCGCAGGCTGACCATCTCGGCATCGACCGAGGCGACCTGCGTGCGCAGCCGGAGGAACTCGTCGAGCTCCCGGCTGGCAGTGGACAGCTCGACGGCCACCGCGCTGATGTCGACCTTCTCGGCGGTGGACAGCTCGGGTGCAGGGCGGGGGAGCCCGTCGAGCTGCGCCTTCAGCCGCTTGGCGTCGCGGTTGTGCTGGGTGCGCGCGTCGTAGGCCGTCTGCCGCTTGCCCTGGATCTCGGCGTCGGCCGCGGTGAGGCCGGCGACCTCCAGCAGCATCCGCCGCTGCTCCTTGGCCTCGGCCTGGGCGAACGAGAGGGGGTCGAACGACAGCCGACCGATGAGGTCGTCGAGCACCTGGCGGGGCTTGGGCACCGCGGCGCCGCTGGCCAGCGTGACCTCCAGCTGGGACCGCTCGCCCCGCCAGCGACGGCGGACGACGAAGTCACCCAGGTCGACCTCGACGACCGCTTCGTCGGCGCCCTCGTGGATCGGCTTCTCCAGCTTGAAGGCCCGCTCCCCGAGCAGTGCCGCGGAGATGGCGTCGAGGACCGACGTCTTCCCCTCGCCGTTGCGGCCGGAGATGGTGACGACGTTGCCCGTGGGCTCGATCTCGACGGCGACGAGCCGCTTGAAGCTCTCGGCGGTGAGCCTGACGATCTTGGTCATCAGACCCCCACCTTCACCGCGACGACGACCGAGCCGATGATGGCCAGCCACATGCCGCAGTAGCTGGCGCGCTTGCTGAACGCGCTGCCCGACTTCAGGTTGAGGAAGAGCAGGAACCCTGCGAGCAGCAGGAGGTAGACGGCGAGCAGCATCAGCCGATCACCGGACGCAGGTCGTCCAGGCCCATCTCCTGGGCCTCGCGGGAGAGCTCGTCGGCGGCGAAGCGGGCGTTGACCGCGGCCTCCCCGCGCTTCGTGCCGAGCCGGAAGCGCAGCTCGCGCTCCTCGCGCTGGGCGCACAGGGCGTGGAACTGGTCGACGTTGTCCCGCATCCCGGCCTCGACCTGGGCGAGCGCCGTGCTGAAGGTGATCTTCGCCTTCGGGTCGGCCGCCAGGGTGTCGGCGACCACCTTGCGGGCCTGCCCCTCGACGCGGGAGACGATGGCCGCCCGCGTCTCGGGGCGCACCGGCCGCGTGCCGAAGTAGATCTCGGCGAGCGGGCCGGCGGTGTCGTAGAAGTCGGCGCGGGCCTGCTGGTTGCGCAGGTAGTTCCGCTGCTCGCGCTTCTGCTGGCGGGCCCGGTCGCGCTGCCGCTGACGCCGGACGCTGCGGGCGTAGCCGGTCGGGAAGGTGGCGGCGCGGTGGCCGCGGTTCTTCGCCTGCAGCGCGGCGTCGCGGGGCGACAGGTCGCCGATGGCCTCGGCCGCCGACGACTTCTTCAGGCCGAGGGCCTCGCTGACCGACTGGGCGAACTTGATCGGGTTCATGTCCATGGGTGACCTCCTGGTCGATGCGGTGCGGTGGATGGAACGGTAGCGGAAGACCGCTAAGACTGCAAGTGCTCTGCGACGGTCTCGAAGAGCTTGACGTCCTCGATAAGGTCGTCGTCCTCGACCTCGGGCTTGTTGCCGTTGTAGCTCTGGTGCCAGACGATGGCCGCCTTGACGACGGCCTCCTCCTCGGACGTCTTCAGGCGGCCGGCGCGGTCGAGCTCCCAGATGGTCTGCTCGGCGATCCGGCGGTGCATGCTCGACAGGCGCTTCTTGCCGGCGCGCTCGATCTGCTCGGCGATGGCGTCCTTGACCTGCGGCCAGACCGCCTGGAGGGCGTCTCTGACCTTGTCGACCTGTGCGGTCATCAGCCCGACACCTTGTCGAGCCGCTTCGGCGGGCGGGCCATCTTGCGGACGGTCTTCAGGTTGCGCAGCGTGGCCTCGATCGCGCTCTCCATGGTGTTGCTGTACTGGTCGAGCCAGCGGTGGGTGTCCACGACGATGACGCCGTCGCAGGTATAGCCGTAACCCAAGTGGACCGAGACGTTCCACTGCTCGCGCCCGGTCGGATCGAGTGACCCGTTGATGGTGAAGAAGCGGTTGACGCTCAGGTCGGCCTTGCAGAACTCGATCAACTCGTTCATCGTGTGCCTCCGTGGTGGTGCGGGGTGGACATCTCCATGTGCTCGGCGGCGTGCATCTCCTCGTGGGCCTCGGCCGCCTTCTTGGCCGTCATCGAGGGCTCCAGGTAGACACTGTGGTACTCGTCGACATGCCAGTGGATCCGCTCCTTGGCGCCCTTACCAGCAACATCGACAGGGTCCATGCGGAACCTCATCGCGCGCAGCGGCAAGGTCTTGTCGTTCTCCCGCCTGGTGACCGCGGCGGCCAGCCCGCCCTCCCGGGTGTTGAAGCCGGCGAGCATGACGGCTTCGGTCTCACTGGCCTCCATGATCGTGACCGGCTCGTCGTCGGGACGCCGCTCAATCGTGCGCTCCTCCTTCCACTGGCCGCGGATGCGCAGGAAGCGCTTCCCGTCCGGCCGCGCTGGCTGGCCAGCTCGCGGCGCCTCGTCGATCACCAGCCAGTGCTTCAGGCTGGGGTCGCGGAGGACGACGGACGGGCCAATCTCCTTCCAGGTGCCCTGACGTGCCTCCATCAGGGCAGGGTGGGAGCGACGCGGACTTCGACGATCCGGCGCATCGGGATGTTGATCTGCTCCTGATCGTGGAGCACGGTGTCGATGTCCAGGATGCCGATCATCATGTCGGTGCCGGCGCTCCCGCCGAAGGCGTTCGGGCTGCCCGTGTTGCTGTAGCCGAACCAGCCCTTCCAGCTCTTGATCTCCAGTCCGGCCTCGTAGAAGACCTCGCCGAACTTGAAGCCCTGCTTCTGCATGGCGAGGATCTGCTGCTTCTGCTCATCGCTGTGGCTCATGGGTGACCTCCTGGTCGTCTCGAACGTCGCTACGTTCCTGCTAAGGTTATGCCCAACGACCGATAGGAGTCAACATGGCACGGCAGAGGCAGTACGCAGACCCCATCAGCATCCCGTTCACCTTCCCGAAGAAGGACGAGATCCTCGCGCTGGCCGACGAGAACGACCTGGCCCAGGCGGACGTCGTGCGCATGGCGGTGGACGTCGGCCTGCCCGAGGTGAGGAAGCGCCTCGAACAGGCCAAGAAGTAACGACGAAGGCCCCTTCTGCAGCTTGTAGAAGGGGCCTCGTCATGTCGGGGTCAGTCCCACCATGTGACCCAGTCGACGACCTCGCTGGCCAGCGCGAGCCCGCCCAGCGCGAAGAGCACGACGAGCAGCGTGATGAAGACGACGGGCACCGACTCGCGCCACCAGCCCTCGCGGCGCAGCGGGTTCTTCAGGGCGCCCCAGCGCACCCCGGCCCACATCACCCAGCGCAGGATGAACTGGACCTCGGCCTCCCGCATGGTGCGCCGGAAGAGCCCGTCGGCGTCGTTCGAGCTGATCTGCCCGCGCCCGCCCGTGAGGTTCCAGTCGTGCAGCACCGCGGCATCCTCGTAGAGGCCCGTGGGCGGCACGATGGCCCAGAAGATCCGCGGCACCGAGGCCAGATCGGTCTCGAAGCCGTCGGGGATCTCGATGAGCTCCTCGTCGCCCTTGTAGATGCTGATGCCGTCGGTGCGGTACCGGCCTCGGCCGGCGTAGTCCAGCTTCGGCTTGACGACCCAGGCCATCAGACGCCGTACCCGATGCGCTTCAGGTCGATGGCCGAGACCTCGACGATGTTCGGGCGGATCGGGTCGCCGACCTGGCCGCCGACGTCGACAGGCGCCAGCGAGCGGATGTAGGCCAGCGCCTTGTCGCGGGCGGCCTCCAGGCGCTCCTTCTGCCGCTCGAAGTCGGTCACCGCGTACTTCTTGCCGTACGGGTCGGGCGGCGAGGAGATGCTGAAGCGCGACAGCTCGGTGTCGGTCGCCTCCCCCGACAGGATGCGGCGGTGCAGCAGGTGCACGCGCTCGGCCGCCTCGGTGCGCCACAGCGCGTGCGCCTTGTCGTGGGACTCCTCCAGCTGCTCGAACAGCTTGTCGACGACCTTCTGGATCTGGGCGTTGTAGTTGGCCTCGACCTCTCGCGCGAGGTCGCCCTGGTTGAAGCGCGTTCCGGCCATGGTCAGACCTCCTCGATCTCGATGTCCGTGGTGGTGCCGGCGGCGATGAGCGCATCGACGATTTCGTCGTGCGCCCGGCTGGTCAGCTCGCGCGTCGACAGGTCCACCATGGTCAGCGGCACCTTGACCTTGATCGTCAGCTCCAGCGTGTTGGCCATGTGCATCAGCTCCTCTTGATCATCCCTGGGTGTTCTTCCTTCGGGCGGTAGCGTAGCGCAGCCTTAGCGGCTTTGCCCGCATTTCCCTCCTGACTGCTCTTCCTGCTGTGGTGCCGGTGGCAGCTGTCGCGCAGGGCGTCGATGTCGTGGTTGAGCCGACCCTTGTAGTGGTCGACCCCGCCGTCGGCGTCGTTCGGGCAGCGCCGGTAGTTCTTGTTCTTCGGGTCGATCTTCCATTCGCAGCGCCCGCCGGAGCGGGCGCGCACCGCGGCGACGCGCTGGTCCCAGTCGGGAGGCAGCGTGTCGCTACGGTTCGAGCCCCCCCAGCCGCCCGCCACGTCAGACCTCTGGCGAGATGACGGTGTAGCCCAGCTTCTCCAGCTCGATGATCAGGACGGCGCGCAGGGCCTGCTCACGCAGGCGGGCGCGGATGTGCGTCACCGCGGTCACGCGGTCCTCGATCATCTCCAGCAGGTCGCCGTTCTCGGCGTCGTACTGCAGCTTCTCGCGGACGGACGCGGCGAACGTGATCTTGTCGGGGTCGAGCCGCGTCGAGCTCTGGCCAGCCGGGCGCAGGTCGGGACCAGCGGTGGCTCGGGGCAGTACGCCGCCTTCGAGGTACTGGATCTGCTCGCGCTGCTGGAACTGCCGCAGTCGCTCACGGTGGTCGGCCGCGGTCAGCTCGATCAGCCGTTGGTACTCGGCCGCCGCCTCGCTGGGCAGCTTCTGGTCGCCGCCAGGCATCAGCTCGCCTCGACCTTCTGCAGGGTGACCTGGCCGTCGACGACCTGGGTCGGCTCGAAGACGAGGAAGTCGCCACGGTTGCTCACGCCGCGCACCTCGGCCGGCGCGTCGGGGCCGATGAAGTAGCTGGCCGAGCCGCGCGAGCTGGCGACGTAGGGGTGCGTGTCCAGGTAGCGCTGGCTCACGACGAGGGTGTCGTCGGCGCGCAGCACGCGGCCGGTCTCGTCGTCGAGCAGGAGCTTGCCGATCGTGTCCATGGTGGCCTCCTTCGGAGTGTGGTTGAACTGGGCCTCGAAGCGCGGCTGCGACGCTGACGTGGTCATCGCTACAGCGCACGCATGAGGTGCATGGTGGCATCGCCCTGGTTGGGCAGCTGGCCCTCGACCGCGGGCTGGATGTCGCTGGTGGACATGATGCGCCAGCAGGTGACGTCGAGGTCGCTGACGCGCTGGCCGCGGGCGTAGCGCTGGAACGCCAGCACCGCGTCGGGGCCCGCGAAGACGAACGTCTCGCTGGCGACCATGAACAAGTGGTTCGACAGCTCGAAGCGGGTGACCGTGGCGGGCTCGCCGACCGCGGGCAGCTCGACGGTGGCGTGGCCCATCAGCACGTCGAAGGAGTCCTGGCTCAGGACGAAACTCACGACTCGCCATCCCACAGCTCGCGGTCGAACTGCTCCTCGACCTGCTTCGTGGTCCAGGAAGTCTGGCCGTTGAGCCACTGATCGGCGCCGACGCAGACCACCACCTGCTTCTCGCCGCGGTTGTCGATCAGCACGGTGCGGTTCCGCGTAGCCTTCAGCTCGACGACCTCCTCGACCACCATGCCAGCCGTCTCGCGGTGCACAGTGACCTGCTCGGGCATCTCGCCGAGGTAGATCCAGTAGGCGTCGGACGGCTCCTGGGTGATTCCCTCGGTGACCTGGGAGACGGTCGGGCGGGTCATGATGATGCGGACGTGCATCCCCACCCTCACGTCCTTGGGTCTGATCGGTCGGTGCATGGTCATGTGTCCTCCTGGAAGCACGCCGGCATGTCCTCCGGCATCGGGTGTTCGTGCGGGGGCAGCCCGCACGTCGTGCACTGCAGCACCGGCGCCTTGGCATAGGTGGTCAGCTCGGCCGACTTCAGCTTGACCGGCCCGAGGCTAGGAGTGAGACGGTAGCCGAGCTCGAACTTCCCGTCACGCCACGACGCCACCATGCGCTCGCGGTTGGTCAGCCGCTGGCCGCGGACGACGACGATGTCGCTGGCCTCGCCGTCGGCCGCCCGGTACCCACGCGCGTACAGGGCCTCGACCTGCCAGCCGCTGGCCAGCATCGTGGCCCGAAGCGCCGCCGCGGTCGTCGGCAGCTCGCTGTCGAAGGCGGGCCGCGCGGGCTCCACGGGTGGGGGGATCGGCTGGGCGACCTTCTCCTCCGACGGCGGGCGCCAGGGCGCGGGCCGGTGCGGGGTGAGGTCGATGTCCCCGAGCGCCTCCCGCATCGCCCGGCCGCGCGCCATGGCCTCCTCGCGCGACGTCTCGATCCTGCGAGCCTCGGCCCGCTCGCGCTCGATGAGCTCGGGCGTGAAGCTGGCCAGGATGCGGTCGCTGATGGCGGCACGGTGGGGCTGGACGCCCGCGGGGACGGCGGTGTGCTTCCAGGACTGGCTGCCCTGGAAGAACGCCACCGTGCCACCACAGGTCAGGCAGAGGATGCCGGCGGGTTGGGCCTGCTGGTCAGGTGCCACTTCCCACACTCCTCGTGCTCGTAGGCCCGGCACTCGACGACGGCGTCGCCGCGGTCGGCTCGCTTCTGCCGGAGGACGCCCATCTCCAGGAGGGCCGCGGTCTCGGTCGGGTAGGCCACCTTCATGCACCCGCGGCGGGCGCGACTCGCCTTGCTCATCCTTTTGCCTCCCCGGTGCCGTCGAGCAGCGCGAGGACCTCGGCCAGTGCATTCTCCCAGCCGGTCTCGTAGTCGTCCTCGGGATACAACCCGTGTACTGGCTTCGCAGCGAGGGCGAGGACGGCGTCACGCAGTTCCCGCTGCTGCTCCCCGGCCCCGCCGCGGGCGGAGGCGAGACGATCTCGCTCGTCCTGGCGGGTTACGGTCAGCGCTTCCTCGATCAGCCGTACCAGTCGGGGTGCGCCCTTCCGGGTGAGCAGTCGACCGACGTACTGCGCTGCGAGGTGCTCGGCGATGACCGTGTCAGCCAGGCGCGGCTGCTCTTGCCCCTCGTCGTGCCCGTTGTCGGGCCGGTCCACGGCGGTCACCGGGCAACATCGGCGTCATACACCGTGCCGACAGGGCGACGCGGGTGCCACCCGTGCTCGCAGTCCTGACAAGTGATCCACGATCGCTTGGGCAGCACCTCGCCTGGCTCGCGGATGCCGATTCCGGTGGGACAGACAGCGCCGTCCACTAGCACCAACTCGCCGCTGTCGAAGATGTGGAACTCCTCGTACACCTCGGTGAGCGTCAGGCGTGTGGACCGACACCGGGCACACCCGAGCGTCGCCACGCCGCTCACCGCTCACCGTCCAGGGCGGCGCGGCGACCGATGATCCGAGCGGCGGTCAGCTCGCACATCGCGTAGGGCTGGCCAGCCGACGGGCCGCCGTTGTAGGTGCCGTGGTCGCACTGGTCGTACTGGAACTCCCACGCCTCGTGGATCTCGGCGGCCAACGTCTCCGTGTCAGCGGACGGCCGGGCGGCGATGAACGCGGCCACGGCAGCTGCGGTGGTGCCCGTGTACGACATGTCGCTGCCGAACTCTCCAGTGAGCGCCCGCGCCAGCTCGTCGTCCTGCTGCGCCTCGGGCGGGGGCTGCACGACGTCGCCCGGAAGATAGATGTCGTCGTGCAGATCAGCCGGGGGCTCGGACGGCGCGGCGGGGATGACTGCCCAACCCACCAGATGCCGCTGAGCGGGGGGTGCAGCGGCCACCGCTGCTTGATACGAGACGGCGTCGGGATCGTTCTGCCACCCCGGGCTGTACGGGTCCCACTCGTCGCCGGGCTGCCGACGCGCCACGGGCCGGTGGTTGTTGCACCAACGCCAGTGCAGGCCCTCGGTGCGCTCGCATACTGCGCACACCTCCCCGTCCCCGGGCGGCGGAACGGCGGTCATGACTGGCTCTCGACGTCGTTGGCGACCTTGCGCAGGTGGGCCGGGACGATGCTCATGACGACGCCCTGCAACTCCGGGTTGGCCAGCTCGAACTCGGCGTCCAGGTGCACGTCCAGCGTGTCCAGGTCGTCCACGTGCGCGGTGATGGTGATCGAGTACAGCTTCACGGCTGGGTCTCCTCGCTGGTTGTGGGGTGGGCGGCACGGAGCGCAGCGGCGCGGGCGACCAAGTCCTCGGCCTTGACGAGGAAGCAAGTCAGGCTCTCGACCGGACTGAGCTTCGCCACAGTCGTTCGGTCCTCGCGGATAGCTGCCTCCAGCGCGTCGGCTGCGGCTTCGGCGCACAGGCGGTCCACCAGCGGGAGCAGGGCGTCGGCGACCACCTCGCCGTTGGTCCGGCCGTCCCACCATTCGACGTCCATGCAGCAGGGGCCGTCACAGCCGCAGTCGTGCGCGTCCGCGTCGTCGGTCTGGTAGCGGCAGCCGCAGTCGTTAGGGCACAACGTCCGCTGCTGGTGCAGTCGCTCGGCCAGCTCTTCGCCAGCGGCCTCGGCGATCTCCTCGCGGCGGGTCATGCTGCGACCTTCTTCCGCATCTTGTAGCGGCGGACGGCTTCCCTGTTGCACGCGCGGCATTGCCTTCACCTGACTGACCGTGGCGAGAGCGGTGCGGATGCCGGTGAGAGCCCGCTCGTAGGCCATCGCCCGCGCCCGGGCCTCAGATCGCACTGCCGGTTCCCAAGCGTTTTCGTGGTAGTTCGCGGCGTTCTTTCGCCAGCCCTCCAGCTCCTCGGCGAGCGCTTCGACTGCGCGGAGGGCGGCGGCCTGCCTGCGCACCTCGGCGATCAACTCGGGCACGGCGTTGACGGCGGCCACGATCAGGGCGGAGTCGGCGGCACCCTGCGTCCCCGGGAACGTGCCGAGCAACACGTCGATCATGCCCAGTGGCCCTGGCGACGGTAGCCGGAAGCCCGACGACGACCCGTGGGGTGGTGGCTCCAACTGCGCCTGGCCTGACGCCGCTCGCGGCGCTTGCGCACCAAGAGGGATGCCAGGGCGAACGTGCCGGTGAAGATGAACATGACCGGCCAGGTCGTGATCGACACGGCGAGGAGCAGGACTGCGAGCGCGAAGCGCCACATGATCAAGAACGGGTTCATGCCGACCTCCTGGTCGTTCGGATGAAGTGAGCGTAGCGGAGTCCCGCTAGGAAGTCCAGTTCAGCTGGACTGCAAGACGTCCGCGGGGATGAAGATGCTGACCGCGATCGGGTTCGGGATGATCGGCACCTTGGGCTGCAGGAGCTCGGACACCAGGCGCTCCTTGGCCTGGCTGGCGCAGAGCCGCGCAGCGTCTAGAACGTCCTCGGTGCCCGTGACGTTCCAGCGCATCGGCTGCATCGCGGTGCCCTCGACCTCGCGCACCGCGCCCGTCGTGCGGGTGTAGACGCGGCGCAGGCTCGGCACCCACTGCCCCAGCCCCGAGCTGTAGGACACCTGCAGGCACGCCCAGGCCCGCGTGCCGTTCTTCGCACGGAGGTCGCTGGGGGTCTCCCAGAGCTCCCGCCAGGCAAGGCGACCCGTCGCCCCCCGGCCGTCGGGGAGCTCCACCGTGTTGCGGAAGGCCGCAGGCCTGAGCGTGGCCATCAGGCGGCGCGCGTGCTGACGCGCAGGTGGGTGCCGGCCGGGTCGTTGAGCTTCTCGAAAATCTTGGTCAGCTGCCTGCTCTGCCTGTTGAGCGACTCGCGGGCGATCGCCTCGGCCAGACGCTCGGGGTGGAGCTCGACGGGCCCGGTGTAGTCCTCCGGCAGCGTGAAGGTGGCGATCGAGCGGGTGGTGGTGAGCACGCCGGCGGCGACGCAGGCCGGCAGGGCCTCGCGGAGAGCGGAGAGCTGCGGCGGGGTGAGCTTCTGGATGGCGAGGGTCTGGATCATGGTGGACCTCCTGGTCACTGCTGGCGGAAGGAGTCGAGGGACTGCGCGAGCTTGTCGAGACCGTCCTGGAAGTTGAGCAAGCCGGCCATGGAGTCGGCGCGGGACTGGTCGCCCTTGACCGCGGCGGCGATCTCGCCGTCGGTCTCGGTGTCGCGGACGACGAAGTCGTACCCGTTGGCCATCGTACCGCCCGTGCTGGCCGGCTGGACGACGTAGCGCTGAGCCATGATCACTTTCCCTTCGGAACGGTGTGGATCGGGTCGTGACCGTCGCGCCCGCAGCCGTGCACCTTGCACGTCCAGTTGGGCCGGTCCCGGAGGAAGCGGTGCGGCGCGAGCGGCCGCGACGGCGCCGTCGCGGTGGGCATGTCCAACACGATGGGCCGGCCGGCCTCGTCGCCGAGCAGTGCACGCTGGGCGTCGTTGAGGTCATCGACCGTGACGCTGCCGCCCTCGTCCAGCCTCTTGCGCTGGTCGGGGGTCAAGTCCTCGGGACGGGCCCGCTGCACCATCCGCTCCCCCGTGGTCATGGTGACGTGGTCGGGGAAAAGCTGGATCGCGGTCGCCCGGGCGGCAGCGATGATCGCGTCGGTCGGCGGGTAGTCCGTCGTCTTGGCGACGACCTGCAGGCAGGTGGCGTTGGCGTCCACAGCCTCGATGTCGTAGCCGCTGCTCGTGCTGTCGCACACGAGCTGGAGGTCGACGCCGAGCATGACGCTCCAGCCGTGCGCCGCCGTGCTCTCGATCAGGTTCACGGTCAGTCCTCCTGGCTTCCGGCTGTAGCGCGGCACGAGACGTTCGAGCGTCTGGATCTCGGCGCGCACGGTGCGCTCTTGGCGGACGGTCTGACTGATGATCTTGCTCATGGTGACCTCCTGGTCGTCAGGCTCAGCACTAGCTGAGCTAGTTGGAGCTTAGCGGGTCTGTGCGTCGGTGTCCACTTCTGACAGTCCCCCGAACGCCCGCCCGAGATGAGGGACGGGCGCTCGGAGCGTGTCAGAGGTCCAACAAGGTGGAGAGTTCGGCGGTGGGCTCCTCGCCGGCGATCCAGGCGAGGACGTCGCGAACGGCGTCGGCGTAGGTGAACGTCTCGCGGGTCCGCGGGTCGCCACTCCACTCGCTGCGCGCATTCGACGTGCTCTCGGCGATCTCACGAAGCACCTGGAGACGAGTGCGATCGAACGCCTCGACGGCGACGGGCGCCGCGTGCCGGCCGGCGACCTCCAACGGCTGGACGAGGATGCCCCGCACCGGTCGGCCGTTGGTCATCGGTCGAAGTCCGGGTGACCGACCTCGCGGAGGTGGTCGGCGAGCAACGGCCGGTTGATCCCGTTCCCCCCGACGACGCCGCGCGAACAGAACGGGGGCGACCCGGCCCCCAGTGGGACGGTGTAGCGATGGGCATCCGCGACGGCGTCCCCGTCCGGGTCCAGCAACCCATGGGCACAGTGGGCGCAGACTTCGGTACGCCCATCGGTGTCTCCCACGGCGCCGGTCACCACGTAGGTCGTGGCGGTCATCGTGCCACACTCGGCACAAGCGAACTCGGCGCCCAGGTTCCGGCCGTTGTTCATCGGGTGCGCCGGTCGGAAGCGATGCGGCCGGCGGCGGCCAAGGTCGTCGGCATGTCGAAATCCGCGAGCGCGGCGGCCACGGCGGCGGCGCGGGTGTCGCTGTAGCGCGGGCGGCGGATCTTGCGCGTTTCGGTGGCGGGGAGGTTCGCGGCGTGCACGGTGCTCATGGTGAGGTGTCCTCCTGGACATGTGCGTCGAGACTGTCTCGGCGTCGTGCCCTGCCGACCCATGACGAGTCGCTGGCCAGCTACGTGCTGGGCAGGGCTAGTGGTGCTCAGACCTCGGTGGCGGTCATGTGGTAGCAGTTGGCCGTCTTGGTGTGGAAGTCGGCCGCGTCGGCGTAGTACGGCGTGACCATCTTCGGGTCGATGGCGAAGAGGTGGGCGAGAAAGTGGCCCCACTCGTCGTAGGTGGCGGCCGGCGTCCGCGGGTCGTGCTGCTGACCGCGGGTGTTCGATCCGGTCAGGATGACGTCGAACGCGCGGGCCCGCTTGCGGCTGCCCTTCGGCTCGCAGCGGGTGGTCCGCACCATGGCGTACCGGTAGACACCGGTGTTCTCACTGTTCGCGCGGGTGATGCTGGAGGCGTGCGTTGCGGCGCTGGCGATGTCGGTCGCGGTGATGATGTCACTGTGGATCTTCACGGTGTGTCCTCCTGGACATGTGAGCCGAGACTGTCTCGACGTCGTGCCCTGCCGACCCATGACGAGTCGCTGGCCAGCTACGTGCTGGGCAGGGCTGGGCAGGTGGTGCTGACCGGTGGTCAGACGCTCTCCAGCCCCCTGGAGAGGTTGCTGTACTCCTGGCCCCAGCGGTGCCCCCACGCGCTGCGAAGCTGGTACTGATGGCGAGCGGTGGTCCTGCTGTAGCTCACCCGGGGGATCACCCGCGTGCCGTCGCTGCTCTCCCAACCGATCGGGGTGCCGTAGCTGAACACGATGTACGCCAAGCCGTCCGCGGTGTCCTGCATGTACGTCGTGTTCCACTCGAAAGGAAGTCGGCCGGAGGTGCCTCGGTACTGCTCGCCGGGCTGGCCTCCGCGGGCGCTCATGCTGCCGGCGTTGAACTCCTGGCGAGCTGCGATGGCCTCGTGCGCGTTGCGAACCGTGGTGCGGATCATGTCGTTGTCCTCCTGGACAGGTGTGCGCTTGCGCGCATCCGGGGCGCTCTTTGCGCCTCTGGGTTCATCGTGGCAGGCTCTGGCCTCCCCCGCAACCCACCCGCCGGCGTGGCGGATGAGCTGCGAGCGGGTCAGATCCAGCGCTGGCCCTGCGTGGGTCAGATCCAGCGCTGCGAGACGGCGTACCCGGCGTCGCTGTGCAGGCGGGTCGTGCTGTAGTTCGGGGTCTGCCACTCGTTGACGTGGTCGTTGCTCGGACAGTTCAGCCCGCGCGGTCCCTGACACATGAACGGCACCCGGTCGTCGTTCTCCAGCTCGGTGAGGTGCTGGCGCTCGTAGGGCTCGAACGCCTCGCCGGCGTCCCGCTTGGTCCGGAGACGGGCGAAGGTGTCAGCGTCGCGCTGGTCGCTGTAGAGGGCACGGGCGAGGCCGTAGACGAGGGAGAAACCCATGTCCATGCCACACCCGCCCATGGACACACCGTGCGTCGTCTTGTGCATCTTCTCACCGGTGGCGATGGCGACCAGGGGGGACACGTTGCGCACCGTTCCGTCGGGGCGGCCGAACATCACGGCGACCGAGCGGAGCATTCCGGACTTGCTCACGTACAGGAGCTGGGTAGAGACGGTGGAGCCGATGGGGAACAGCTCGCGGAGCGCCTGGCGAGCCTCGGTACGAGCGGCGAGCTGAGCGGCGGTGAGCTTGCGGGTCATGTCGTTGTCCTCCTGGACTGTTGGACGCTCTCTGCGTCTCTAGTGGTGACCGTAGCACGAGCTACGTCGTGCCCGCCACGGACTCGCACCGTGGTGTGTGCTGCTCGGGCTAGATCGGCTACTCGGCGAAGTGGGCGGCGAGCTCGGGGAACTGCTCGGCGCAGGTCACGGCGTCGGTAGCGTCGGACGGGCCCGCCGAGAGGATGTCGGTGCAGCGCATCTCCACGTCCGAGCGGCCCGCCATGCCGAGACCGAGGACGAGGACGGCGGCGACCAGCAGACCGCCGAAGAACTTCACCACGCGCCGGCTGATCTTGGTCGCACCCTGCGGGGCGCCGCAGGTGTCGGCGTGCTCGGCGCGCTCGGCCTCGATACGGGCCCGGTCACGAGTGGTGCTGTACATGGCGACTCCTGTCGCTCGGTGCCGACACTGAGTGTGTCGGTCGTCGTGCCCACCCTCCCCACGACGGGAGGCGGCCAGCTGTCTGGCGTGGGCTAGTCGATCACTCGGGCAGGGGGTTGGCCAGCTCCCACGCTGCACGCTCGGTTTCGCTCATCTCCAGTTCCTGACCGGCGTCCGTTCGTCCTCCGCGGCGGATCGCGGCGCGCACCGAAGAGGCGCAATAGCGGCCAAGGTCACGCGGCTTGTGCTTGGTGGCACCGATGAGCCCGTTCACCATCAGCTGCTCCAGCGACTCCACCGTGCCCTCGGTACGGGTCCGGCGCTTGTGATCTACGAGGGTTGCCATTGCTGCGACTCCTGTCGCTCAGTGCCTCGGCGGAATGCTCTGGCGTCGTGCCCGCCGGGGACTCGAACCCCGGTGCCTGCCTGTCGGGCGGCCGTGCTCAGGCGTCGGGGTGCTCGCCACCGAGTCGGCCGTAGGCGACCCAGCCACACACGTCGGTCATGGTGCCCTCGGCGTCGCTGGTCACGGGATAGTCCTCTGAACAGACGGTGGCGGTGAGGCTCACCGTGGGGGCGCCGGTGGCGAGCCTCTCGCACAGCTCGGGCGTCCCGCAGATCTGGTGACCCCGTGCACACGTGGCCACGGCGAGACACTTCTGGCACGTCACCGCCTCGCTAGTGGCCCACACGTCGGACTCGGGGCGGCGATACCCGCACGGCGTCATGACTCGCACGGTGGCACCGATGCGCTCAATGAGGTGCACCACACCACCACCGCGAAGCGTGGCGTGCTCGTGGAGCGTGTAGAGGCGGGGGCTGGACATGGGGGGCGACTCCTGCCGCTCGGGGGCCTAGCTCCTGCTCGGCCCGACACCCAAAGCATCGGCGCATCGGCACCTGAAAGCAAGCCGAAACGGGCAACTTGCAGCTCAGCACGGCGTTTCGCAGCTAGAGCTCACCTGGAGCTCACCGCCCCTCTCTGCCGCTGTGCGCCTCGCTCTGCCCCATCCCGCCACTCGGCTACCCCCTCGCCCTGGACGGGCGGCAGGCGACGGCTGGCGGGGCGGGGGGCCCCCCTTGCGTCGTTCGCCGAGCCGCAC
>Ga0210040_10000643_pt1 | contig 57253 bp, 45 predicted proteins | sample CryGeyCG12114_NA_FD_185462 | JGI IMG/M metagenome (GOLD analysis project Ga0210040, IMG submission 185462) | Groundwater microbial communities from aquifer - Crystal Geyser CG19_WC_8/21/14_NA (SPAdes) (version 2) | ecosystem: Environmental > Aquatic > Deep subsurface > Groundwater | place: USA...
TCACCGTTTGTATACGTTTCCCGTGACCTTGGTACAGGATCGAAAGCAACTCTCATGCCTGAGGCCTTGGGCTTTCGCCGTGGCCTTTTCACTGCCTCGTCCACCTGTTGGGCCGGCTGTGAACAACGTGACCGTGCGCTCTTCTGCTCGCCTTCGGGCACCTAGCCGTCCGGTCTGCAAGAAGAGTTGGCAGCAGCCCAGCTTGCTCCAACCCGTCGCCTAGCAGGGATCACTGGAGAGCGTGATCCAACCACACCAGCTGCACATGCTGGCTTTTTTGAGTCGCAGGACGATCCCTGTTTCTCCGACGTACCAAGGCATGGGTTCGTGGCAAGTGGGAGCCGCGATCCGCTTGCGCGGGCTGCAGCTCGTGTGTGGCGCACGGAACCCATAGCACTTGGCACCCCAAATGGAGACAGCTTTCTCCTGGGTGCATTGTCCTTGGGATCCTTTCTGGACACTGCGAGGATCAGCCTATGTCAAAGCGGAGTGGAAGGAAGATGAGACTCACCTGCACTGGTCATACGTGCAGCGCCATGTAGGGCCGTCGGACTGTTGTCTCGTACGGAACTACCGGAGAGCCACGGCCGAGACCGGGTCTCACGGCGCCTCCGCCGGTTGAACAACTCCCTCTGCAAATACGTTAGTGAATGACAAATGAGGTTGAAGGGTGTAACAAGTGATGATCAAATGAGGTGACAGTGATGATGGGGTCGGGTGACGACGAGGTTGAGTGATGATGAGATTGAATGACGATAGGGGTGGGTAACGATAAGGTGGAGTGATGATGGGGTTGGGTGATGATGAGGTTGAGTGATCATGGATAAGGTCAGTGACATACCTGGTTGATGCAATAATCGGTCGAAGCCGAGATACCTGCCATAACGTTGATGTTAAAGATTAACACCAACTAATTTTCAGTATCTGGAGACGTTAGCAGTGTTGACATAGCAGCGACGATGAGGCAAGGTCGGTGAGGATATGGTATGACAGCGAGGTGCATGATGGAAGACAGTAAGAGTAAGAGCGGCAGCAGCATGTGACATGGCAGTGGTTGCGTAGCTTTCAACGGCGATGACGATGATAGGAAGAGGACTGGCTGTCAGCAGCGAGGTATAGGCTTTGACAAAGAGTTCCGAAAGGGGTTGCAGGGATGAAGTTGGGGGCGAATGCCTAGAAATGCCAAGTCGTAGGGGCGGAGATTGGATTCGACCCCTGGAAAGTCGAAGTTCAGGTGTCAAGCTGCGCCCAGGGAGACTGGTTGTGCAGAACGTGTGTTTCGGTGTCGTGTCCTTGTGATTGCTGTTGTCGATGAGTTGTAGGTGAAGTGTAGCTTGTTGTGCTAAAATGATGTTGTTCTTGAGCCTTGGCCACTGTCGCTGTCTCAGGGCTGCTGTTGCCAGCTCAAGTGAAAATGTTGCATTTGAGCGGCGACGTCGAGGTCTTGACGATAATGGGGAGGCTGGACGATGGAAAACATTGTGCAGTTGAAGATAGGAGAGTACTTACCAAGTCTAAGAACCTTGCAACAAATAACGTCAAAACTTGAGGAGGAATTGACAGATGGCGGACCATGAAGAAAGAAAGAAAAGAAGAGAGAGAAAGAGCGAGGGGACCGCTTCCTTTAGTACCTCCCAGACTACGGCGTTCCGCTACTCTCTTGGTCATTCGGGGTGGCATCGGCGCGATCTCAAGGTGGATTGGTTTCCCTATTCTGCAAAGGCGCCGCCGGCATGACGACAGGAAGCATCGAGCAGTTCGAACAGCTCAAGCTTCCGGAACAGCGACAGCATGCTTAATATCGCTTCAGAGTGGCTTAGACGTATGTAGGTGCTGAGGACGAGCTGTCTCTACTTCCGCAAGCGAAAATCGAGCTCAGGAGGATGGTTTTGAGCCCATGCTGGTGCATCTCGTGTTCTGCCGTGCATTCGTGAGACCGTGGTGGGACTTCGAGCATGACCTCACAGCACCTTCCACGACGGTGACTGGCTTCCTGCGGCTCCGACAGCGGAGGCGCGACTCAGAGCTTTGCCGTCCAATCCCTTCGCGGAGCTGAAGGACAATCTAGTCCTAGCCCAGCATGTTTCGCAGCCAATTGCCTGCTTGCAGAGCGGGCCTTGGTGTACCTGAGCGTTCTCGTGGGCATGGCCAGTAGCTGGGCGTTGTTTGTAGCATGCGACTGTCTAACGCGTGCAGCGCTCGACATCGTCATCCGAGCAGTGCCTTCGAATAGTATGTGTTATCTGCTGTGGTTCCTTCCTGACCGTCCACGCTGGTATCTAGCGTGCCTGCCTCAGTCCACATAGCGAGCTGCACGACCTCCGACTAGGTGTGTGAGCAGCAAACAACAACATCCTGAATTGTCCGAATGCGCGACGCGACAGTGTCGTTGCATGCCGATATCCTGATTCTCGCACACCAGCCATCGATAGTTTCTTGTCGACGTTTGCAGCACAATCACATGCGCATCGGAGCTGGGGCTCCTAGCCAGCTTTGGTGACGATGGCGAACGGCGTCTGCAGAGTATACAGCATGTCACATATGATATCTCATGTCTGCAAGACGGTGACCGACGAGGAGGATACACTGCCGGCAAGTCAATATCGAGCTTTGACATACCTCATGTGAGTGGGCGTAATGTACCCGACCACGTTGATGTTGTCCAATATTGGCAGCCTAGAAGAACTTGACACCAGGACGACCTCACTATTAACGACGTGCCTCACTGCCAATGGCCGGCGATGTTACCATACGATCAACGGGGAAGGGTACACGATGCCCACGATTCCTTGCCTATCAACAGCATCAGTCTTACGCCACTCTTGCGGTAGTAGATTACTCATTCGTGAATTCCTACAACTACAACGGATGAAGAACCGCCAAAGATGAAGTCAAAACAAACACTTTTGGAATGAGAATACGCGTATTCTATCCTTGGCTGAAGCGGACAGGCAGCGGAAATTGGATGCTAGGGACAAGGATTGCATTGGTTCCGCTAGACGCAGGCAAAAGTGAAACATTCCGCCAATATCGGACCGAATAGCTAAGTTTCGCTTACAGAGGAGGCGGGAGCGGAATGCGACGCACATAACTGGAAAGAGCTAGAAGAACACATAACAATGCGATACTTCAGTCTATAATGAACGCAGGTTTCGTGGTGCAAGATGCCATGCGCAATGTCATTCCAATATCCCAGAGATAGCTGGCCCCCACTGTGATCTCTTGTTGAACACCTGACGCAGCACGAATCTCTAGCCATGAGACATCGCGATAAGCTTGAAGTGAGTCTCTGGAAACGTCTTGCTGATGTTCTGCTGGTTTTCACCGCGGCTCTACTTTAGCAATTTTTCCCGGTGACGCCGAAACGCCAAGCGTGCGTCGCTGACGTGAAAAGAAAAAGAGCCAGCAACCAATGACATCACCAGCCGAAAGGCGCCGACTGGATGGAACTTGAAAACCTAATAAATCTTGGAGCAGCGTCACTAATCCTGCAGTGCAGCAAGGCGATAGCAGTGCGCCACTTCCCAGAATTGCCTTGAAGCACGCGACTCTTCCTTCATGCTTGAATATTCACGTCTCTTTTTTATTCTTGTTTTGGAGTCTACTTGGGTCGGTCATTTACAGCATAGATACAATCAGTCCACGTGTGAATAAGATCTTGCTCTGAACCGATCTGCCAGCGCTCTGGATCTGGTAGTCACGAGATCAATTTCCTTCTTCGGTGGCAGGCCAATCATGCTGTCATATTTGAACCCACTGCCTGCTTTACCACAGTATCGTGGACCTCACAAAGTAGGCACATCAGAATTCGAAATACCAGTTTCAGAGATCCCATCCGCATCGACGGTTCCCGATGAGCGTATAACAACCATCAAGTTTCGGATCTACTATCCGACAGTACGGGAAGCCACTTCTAAGGAGTCTGTATACTGGTTACCTAGTCCGCAGAAGCAATGGAACGAGGCATATGCCTCTTTTATGGGCGCGAGCGAGCGATACTCTTCGATGATGTCCAGTATGCTTAATTTATGGAACTTCGCTAAACTGCCGGTGGTCAAGGACGCACCACTATCTTCGCCGCAACAGAACCAGGGGCATCCCGTATGCATTTTCAGCCATGGCCTTGGCGGCAACTTTAACACGTACAGCTCGATCGTCGGAAGTTTGGCGTCGTGTGGAGTGGTCTGCGTAGCAATCGAGCACAGAGATGGGAGCGCTCCGATCTCGTTCATCAAAAACGCCAAGGGCGAGATTGAGACCTCTATAGCATACCAGAAGCTGTCTCACGCACCAAACACCCAGGTGTTGAACGCACGAAACGCTCAATTGCGAGTGCGACTATGGGAGCTCGAGTTGATGTATGCTGTCATGAAAGCTATGAATGAGGGCAAGCAATTCACGAACTACGCAGCAGATTCCAGGCAAAGTCACTCAGTGTTGAGAGACCAGCTCAACTTACAACCAGGCCATGTCAGCTGGGCTGGGCATTCTTTCGGCGCAGCCACCATGACACAGTTCGTCAAAAGCGTGTTCTACCACGAATACCTCCCCGAGCCTCCCCAGCTCGCTTCCAATGAGGCCAGAACAAAGAGTGAAGAAAGCGGGGAGCAGTGGGATTACACTCCACTGTATAAAACCACGGCTAGCAGTGCTCTCGTTAAGCAGGTCACTCCCGAAAGCCCAGTGGCGCTTCTCGACTGCTGGACAATGCCACTGAGGGGCGAGACTACAAAGTGGCTGTGGGAACGGCCAATGCCATGCTATTATCGGCAGACACTATCTATATCCGATGTAAAACCAAACATGGTGGCGATCATGTCGGCAGAGTTCTACAAATGGACTGACTTGCTCAACCGGACACGATCGCTACTCTCGAAGTCACCGGTGGCCGCCGTGGAGGCATTTGAACAACAAAAGAAGCGCCGAGAGAGTGAGGCGCCGAGCATCGAAAAGGACGAGACGAGAGCCAAGAACCCTGTACCTGAGCTATCGAAGGGAGATCAGGATGTCCCCATCGAGCACTCGCCTGGCAGCTCGGCCGCTTCTTCGAAAGAGCACTCTCCGGCAAGGTCTATCGGTTATTCAGAGCCAGGGTCGGGCAAGTCAAGCAGCACTTCGCTCGTGCCTAGTGAACACGAGGGTGGCAAGATTGATTCGACCTCATCTACAGAGCCGCATCTCTACTTGGTACCACAATCTGCACATCTCAGCCAAAGCGACTTTGGTGTCCTCTTTCCAAACCTGACCAAGTATGTGATGAAAGCAGTCGAGCCAGAAAAGACGGTAGAGCTCAATGTTAGAGCTATCTTGGCGGTGGTCAAAGGAGCAGGCCTGCCAGTGGACAGTTTGGTAAATGGTGAAGACCATATCCTCGAGGCGGACAAGGTGGGCGGGAAGGAAAGATGGGTGAGGGTGCCGCTTATTGACGCGTGAAAAAGAGGTCGACTTTGCTTTTAACATCTTGTGTTGGCTACTTCGTAGAAAGCGAGGCGTTGGTGGCGTTGCAAGGGGTAGATATTGTAGCCCCTGGGGGTTTTCGTTGCAGGTAATGACTTCAATGTTAAGGAGATATTCCGACTGATAGGAGCCTTTATATAACATGTTGCTGCGTTTTCCTTTTGTCCTTGCTCTGTAGTGCCCCTTAGCGCACTCGCTGCTCTCTAGTTCACCTCAATACCACCATATTTTCGGGCGCATTGACATTACAAACGATCCCCTAACACGCCAGATGCCAGATGGCATTTGGATATAGCAGGGTAAGCGAAAGTCGGTTGATCAAGCCTGTTTTGGACAGCCGCACCCACATTTCTACCCTACGACCTACCATATTTCCCGTCGGATGTCGGATCTCACAACGTAATTTCTGCGAAGCAATCAATATACCGTAGGAGAGTCGACTACTGTGCCATGTCACCTAATACGCACACCAACATGAAAGCTGCCCTCGGATAAGATCTGAGATGTCCGCATCCGGTCGGTGGAGGTACGCTGCCGAAGCCTAAGCCGAGAGAACCTTGTCAAAGACCGTGACATGGAGATGTCCTCATGTCGGACGCGGTCGAGAACATGCCTCAGGCTACCGATAACCGTCCTAGTATTCGAATGCTTACCGGCTCCAAGGGTGACAACGACCAAGAAAGCTGAGCTACTCGGCAATAATAGTGTCGAAACCAGATTTGCTCAGATCAATATCTCAAACCAAAGGCCGACTTTGTTCAAAAGCTCGCATGCACGCTGACCCCTGCAGCAAACTCAGTGGCTTACAAAAACCCGCAGCTCTGAGTACTGTACCAAGGTGGTGTGACTTTGAGCAATACTCATCATGGCTAGCTCAAACAGCCACGACCTACTAGTCGGCACCTTCGCCACACCATACCTCTTCGCCCTCCGCTTCACGCCGCCATCTTCTGGAAACGCCAAAGCCAGCCTCGAGATCGTGAAACAACATAACGCAGTCGGGTCTCACTCGTGGCTCCACCTCAACAAGCCAAACAAGTCGGGCGTTAGGAACCTCTACACAACAGCATGGCTCGAACCACCCGCCGTGGCCGCGTACGCAGTACACGACTCATCCAACATCGAGCTTCTCAATACAGCACCAACAAACTCCCGATCAGGCTACATATGCGCTTCAATGACCCATGCTTACTCAGCCGGCGGTGCAACAGGTGAAGTGTTCGCGCTGGACCAGGAAACAGGCGCATTTACCACGGGTGAGGGGCACGAGGCAAACGGCCCGATCGAGTCAACCACAGGTGGAAAGGACTTCCTCAGTGATAAAAACACACCAATCACTATCTCACCTGTCCAGAAACTAACCTTCATTGACACTTCCGGCCAACGCGACGACGGCAGCACTATGGACTTCGGCGGCCTACGACACGGCGCACATTCGACTGATCTAAGTCCCGATGGCTCACTGCTATACATCGCAGACATAGGCCGTAATTGTATCTGGATGTATTCCATCGGCACAGGTGCAGGACAGGGCCATATGCAGCTCGCGGAGAAGAAGATCAGCGTTCGGAAACACGACGGCCCTAGACATGTCTGGCCACATCCAGGTGGAAAATACGTGTACTGTCTGCAGGAGCATTCGAGTGTCGTCGATGTGTTTGAGGTAGTGAAGGATGGTGACAGTGATGGGAATGTGAAGCTCGTGCACAAGCAGGGTGTACGCATCATACCGAAGGGTCTACCTGTTAACGAATTTTGGGCGGATGAAGTGAGAACTAGTCTTAGCAACGGAGATCAACCGAAGTACCTCTACGCCAGCACACGGGGCCTGAAGGAGGGCCGGAAAGGCTATGTTGCGGTCTACACGCTTACGCCGGAGGGACTGATTGAAGGCGCCGAGCTCGTGACGAGGCAGACGGCGGGCAGAGACGAGCATGATGATGACGCTGCTTGGCGTGATGATGACCAGAGTGGGTTGCTGTACATGTACGAGACAGTGACTAGTGGCGGATGGGCAAATGCGGTTGAACCAGGCGTTACGGTCCATGGAATAGAATATATTGCCATGACTGATTCGGAGGAGGGTTTTGTCTTTGTGCTGAGTTGGGATGGGAAAGAAATCAGAGAAGCTGCGAGGGTGAATCTGAACGAGGGGACTGATACCAGTAAAGGGAAGAATGGGGCGGCGACTGCTGTTTGGCTATGAAGTAGGAGAATGAGTGGCAGGTTCTACCTCGTCGCTATAAAATTATAGAACCGCTTAGAGAAGGCAATCTCCCAACGCTTAGACGTGATATGATAGCGCAGAGTGTGATCACATGTCTTTCCCCGCGCTCGAGGTCGACATCGGCTCGCCGCGCCTCTGATGAAGGCAGCGAAATAGAGTTTCGGCAGCCGGAGGTTTGGAGGGGTTTCAGGCGGCGGTTGCACTTATTAAGGGGCTCACAGTCGTCACGTGCAGCAATTGCCCTCCGCAAATTAACGCCGACAGCACCAAATCCTTAGCGTGGTCGCTAGACAAACGCGAAATCTCCTGCTCGCAAAATCTGCTGCAGCTGTACCTGTCCACACCATTCTTACTCCTGGAGCGCAAGTTGAAAAGAAGTGCCGTCGAAGGTTGGAAGTGAAGGAAAGAGGTTGTGAAGGTCGAAGAGACTATTGTAAGTACAACTTTCTGCGCGCGACAGTCTTGGTGGGATACGTACACCTCCGCCAGAAGTAAACCACTGTCTTTGTCTTTGTGCTGCTGGCGACTTCAGCCGCGGGTGCAGGCAGTCGCACCATACAATCACATTGTCTTTCCCAAGCAGAGCTGCACCCAAGGTGCACTGCAGAAGTCCCCCGACATCGAAAGTCAGCACGACCCATGCATCACCAGACTGCGATATCCTCCCTGCCTCTCCATTCACACATACACGATATTCAAGCATGTTGGACACCGCTGAACTCGTGCTAACACAGAACACACAGATACCACCGCAAATATGTCTTCTATCGCCCGTCGAGCATGCTACAAATGTGGCAACGTCGGCCACTACGCCGAGGTCTGCACCTCTTCTGAACGTCTTTGCTACAACTGCAAGCAGCCAGGTCACGAATCCAACCAGTGCACTCTGCCACGGACGACCGAGAGTAGGTCAATACCACAAGCCACTGAAAGAAAGGAGAGCACGCTGACAGTGTTTTAGCCAAGCAGTGCTACCACTGCCAGGGCTTGGGACACGTCCAGGCTGACTGCCCAACTTTGCGCATTAGTGGTGCGCAAGGCGGTCGCTGCTACAGCTGCGGTCAAGTCGGTCATCTCGCACGCGACTGCCCAACTCCAGGTCAAGGTGCTGCCCCGACCGCACCACGAGGCGGAGGCGGAGGCCGAGGTGGTTTCAGAGGCGGCTTCCGAGGTGGTTACTATGGCGTTCAGAACAACAGGTCCGCAAACTGCTTTAAATGTGGTGGTCCAAACCACTATGCGCGAGATTGCCAGGCGCAAGCCATCAAATGCTATGCATGCGGAAAGCTGGTGCGTATCTTGTCCTCCAGCGATCCTGTTCACGGCTAATACACACTAGGGTCACATCTCCCGTGACTGCACTGCTCCAAATGGCGGTCCACTCAGCGCAGCCGGCAAAACTTGCTACAAGTGTGGTCAACCAGGTCACATCTCGAAGGACTGTACGGCAGCCCCGGTTGATGGCACAGCCCCTGCAGCTTCCACAGCCCCAGCACCAGTCGCCGACGTCAATGGAGCTGCTGCTGTCGCTCCTATCGCTCCTACACCAACCGTTGCATAAGCGCGGTAATCCCTTCCTTTGAGTAGTTGATTCGACCAGAGAATAGTCTGTGCGCTAATTCCGGCGTGTGAGCGAGTACGCTGTTTGGACCAGCCAACGACGTCGGACTCGTCTGGCAGAAGCAGCTGCTATCATGTTTTAATCTGGTTTTTATTGCCTCTTCGATTTTGCGATACCATGGGCGGACCGGCCTTTGGCTTTCACGGCATCCGGCATCTTTACGTTTTTCACGAATTCATCTACGATCAACAAAAGTTCACGACCGGCACGAAACTTATCGAATCGCTTTTCAAAGACTCATCGGCTCAGGATATCTAGAATTGATACCCCAGCGTTACAGCCACATCTTCTTCTGGAAATCACCCATGAGTTTCTGCTTCGGAATCCGCAGGTGGGAAACTCAAGACTTGACTGCAGAGACACCAATATTGTGAAGCAATGGGTGAAATACTGGAGAAGAGACTATTGACAAGGATGAGGGGGAACACGTACAAGCACGGATATACTGTAGTGGTGAGGAGCAACGACCCTGTACGAGGTGTGAAGTTACCGAGTGAGTGTGAGTGAGACTGACAGGACAAGATAAGGGGTGATGACGGAAGGATAGGCGACTCTCGGGCTGGGTGTCCATATCATCCAGGCTTTGTGTAGCTAGCTTCAACACAATTCACGTCTAATCTATAGACGCGAATGTGAGCTGAATTTCTGTCCAAACACATCCAACAGGCTTAAGAACCCCACCCTCCATGAACGCTTGGTGTAGTGGAAAGACTACGGAGGAGGCGCGAGATCGAGGCCGACCGCGCTGAAATGGAACTGATCACTCCTCGAGTAATGACCAGCCGCATCAAAGTCGAGCTTTCCTCTCGCGCAATCCTCGAAGTCCACCTCAGCAATTATCAGCTCATCCGAATTCTCCCATATAGGCTCTCGAACGAACTCTCCCAGCGGTCCTACGATGCAGCTGCCACCCCGTGATACATAGTCATCAGACTCTTCTTCGGAAACAGCAGATTCTCCATTGACCTGCGACTGCCTCTTGTCCTTGCTCAAACTTACGGGCAATGCAATCTCGTTGTTCTCTTTCGTCGCTACGCTCTTTCTCCTCCCTGATAATTTCCTCTCTCCACTAGCTACCGCCTCTTGTGTCTTCGACTTGCCGGTGATCCAATCTGGCAATTGACTCCTCTTCTGGCACTGATTCGCACTCATCACAAAACACCTACCTTCCATAGCTATCGTCTGACAGAGTCCTCCCCACGTTGGCCGCGGATCGGCTAAAGAAAGAAACTCATTAGTCAAAGTCACTCTCTAACACAATCAAGAATGCCTTACCTGTCGGCGCCAGCCACAAATTTACACCCTGGCTGTACAGACTATACCTCAGCAAGGGCATTAAATTCTCCCAACATATCGCACACCCCATCACAACCCTCACCCCCTTGATCGTCGCGGTCACAGCCTTGAGACTTGCCGCCGTGCCCTGACTCCAGACCAAGCGTTCAGATCCCGTAGGCATCAACTTCCTCCGCTTCCCCACCACGCCTTTCTTGGGATCAACATACAGCGCAGAGCAGAAGAGACTCCCGGCCGCGCGCTCAACGACACCAGTCACGATGAAAAGACCTGTGCTCCGCGCTACATCTTCTAGTGTTTCTCTCGTGCCATCGCCTCTTCGACCCGTCTCTTCGTTCACGGGGAGTTCTTTCTTCAACCACGCGTCACCCGCGCCGATGTGTGTGTCGCCTAGGTCGATGCTGTTCTTGAAGTATTGCAGGTACTGCTCGCGGCCCTCTGTGGTGCGAGAGCCGATGGCGGCGCCGAAGGAGCAGGTGCGTGGGTAGCCGCCTAGATATGCTTCAGGGAAGAGGAGGATGTCAACGCCTCTTTGGGCGGCGGATTGTGCGGTTTGTTTCACGGCTTGGAGGGTTGCTTGCTGCGAGTCGAGTGTGTATGATTGGCTCACTGCGAGCTTGAGGAGCTGTGGCATGGCTGTGAGGTGACGGGCCAGGACAGGCACACCGAAGGCAGATTGAGTTTAACAGCCTGAATAGGGAGATAGATTAGTCCTTCCTACCTGTTGTTCCCTATCGCGGGACAAGAGCGTATCACTTGCAATTATTACGCCTACCGTAAGCTTCAGCAGAGCTGGTACATTCAAGCTTCCCTACAGGAATCTGGTGGTCAAGTGCGACTTCCCCAGTGCGGAGAGGGCAAGTGCTTTTGGGGAAAAGGAATAAGCCGGGTTTTAGCCCGTTCGTTATGGTGCGTCTAAAAATAGAGATGCGGCACTTGTTCGCTTCGGATTGCTGTCAACCTGGTCTTACATGTTTCTGCATTGCCCAAGTATGCCTTGCACCGAAACCCGTAACGCTATAATCATGTCCCTCTGGTCCAGAGACATAAAGCGTGATTATTGATGCACGAACGGTTGCACGTACAGAGGAAGATGCCCTGTGCTACGCTTGACACAACTGAACTGGTAACGTTAGATGAAAACTGTTCGACATTACTCTTACCCGGATGAAGCCTGAGGAGGCCGACATGGACCAGCTTGCGCAGAAGTGAGGCGGCGCATCAGCCATAGTCTGCAAGGCGGAACGCCATCTACATGAAGGCTCCTGCATAAAGCTCAAGCTTGTCCGTAATTGGTGGACAGCCTGGTGGCAGAAAGACACAGGGCTTTTTGAAACATCCGATGTGGTAGGTGGTTGAGGTTTGCTACTTAGCAAGAATACATACATCGACTGTCCTCCAACCCTCGTTGCTTGACGTAACTTGGGATGACCCAAAAAGCAAGGTAAACAGTTTTCAATGCCTTGTCTGATCACCTCACCGAGTTTTCCTCATCAGAGCTATGCTGAATATATCAACCAGCTTGCGAAGCTTGATTTTGGCTATGATGCACTGGATCAATTCTTCGAGCAACCACTTGTTACTGCTGGACGTACTCCCAGTGTAGGGAGCCTCTGGAGTGACGATCCTATCATTCGCCATCCTGAACATGGTATAGTGGCCATCATCGACGTTATCGACGATGCACTCCACTTTCAAACTTTCAAGACCCAGTCTGACCATACCTTCGAGGACAGAGAGGCTATCTATCAGCGTTTGAACGAATCTATACCTGACAGCAGTTTACGGCTAGTTTTCGTCGGATACCATCGTAATTGGTGGCGAGGCGGAAAATTCGCCGGCGTTGATAAGGAAGTCATGGATCATATTGCTGTGAAGTATCGACTGCACCCTTCGATCGTACGAATGCACTTCGCGTGCGATTATGGATTGTCGAGCGACCGGTACTATCGGACGGATTTTCCTATATTTCCTTACGCAGCAAGCCAACGTTTCAATCTACGATACTGCCATGGATTTTTGACGGCGTATTTGCATGGAGAATGCAGTTGTGAGAGTTCCAATACCAGTAAGTTATCGATCTGTAATTACTTCTTCAGGATTTTGTCTGATTGCATGAGTAGTGATTGTCATAGCTCGCGATGAGTTAGTGGACAACCCTTTGGAATTCTCTGCTGTCAACTTCTTGGATGCTGCGTTTCCTGTGCTTCCTGAGAACAAATGGCGGGAATGGACCAACGATGTGTACATGGACAGTCTCTGTGCGTTGTCGCAAGAGAAGATTGCATCATCCAGACTAAATCCGATAAAGTTTCTCCTACCCTACTGCCAACTAGCTACAACCACGGAAGACTACTGGGCTTCGAATTGGAATTCGAGTGCCTTTACATGCGGTACAGAAGGCAGTGACCTCTCCCATGGGTACCGCGAAACATGTAATAGGGTGGGCGGCCAGAGGGAAAATTTGAAAGAATTACAACGATTCACACCTGATACCCCCTCTGAGTCATGGATGGAACTTCTTGAAATCGTCAAGATCAGTGTCTCCCGAGGCGAAAACCGACTTGAGAATTTCCGTCAAACTATGAATTACAACGCTAGTTTGGCTTCTCTTGAGGAATCTCGGCAAGGCATTGAGTACACGAGGCTGGCCCTTATTCAGAACAACCGAGTCAAAAGATTGACGCAGTTGGCATTCTTCTTTATCCCTCTCAGCACTATTGCCTCGCTCTTCGGGATGAATATCACTGCCCTCAACTCTGGTTCTGCCTCGATCTGGATGGTGGTGGTTGCAGCTGGCTGCGCATATATCTCTGTTGTGCTGTTTTGGTGGCTGCTGTCAGCGGCTACGGAGAGGAAAAGGCTAGCTGTACAGAGCGTCTTGCAACAAAAGACTAGAAATCTTCGACGGAAGCTCCGAGGACGACCCATTAATTCATCGGAAGATGCGGAGAACTTTACTTCCTAGATTAAAGTCGACGAGGAGGGGGCGTTCTTAACCTGTACTGGCTAATAAGTGGATAACACAAAACATGTCAGGCTGGTCGCAAACATCCTTGAACCGACTTGCATCGAACTCCGCCGTGTCAGCATGCATGCACGGAACGGACACCTCGCGCAGAATGCCTGATCTGGCGTGAACATGCATCGAGCTGAAAGACCCCTGTCACGTCTGCTCGAGACAAGTACATGCGCACCATTGTCCGTGCTCTACCCTGGTAGCTACCCATATGTTGACATACTTACTGTCTTACCTCAGGGCGGAAAGCACGGTATTGGCTCAAGCTAAAAGGATCCTTTTCCTCACTGCGCAACAATCTGCGAAGAAGCCTGCAAAAATGCCACTTGCCCGCCTCCATACCGAAGAGAATGGAGATCGAGGTAAGCAAGAGTCAATGGGTCCCTGACACAGCCTTGGTAACAGGCCACAATATTGGTGGCCAGAGTCCTTCACGACACACACGACGACCACGCCAGCCACCTGCCGCCGAGCCAGAACGGTCACGTCCATTCGATAATGTTGCTGTTGTTGTTCGTCTCCCAACCATTTCGAACACGAAACTGCTGCATGATTCCAAGAGGCTGGTGCTGCTGCGTTGTTCGTACTGGTCGGCCAAGACACGGCACGATACGGTACGTCCAGAGGTGCAGTGCGGCTGACCATCCTGTGTCGCTTGGCATTACTCTTTGTGGAATCTAACGCGAGCAGCTCCAGGTCTCGAACATGGCTCAGCCAGCCGGCAAAGCAGCTGACAAGAGTAGAGTATAAGAATGGTCAGTCGCGTGGCTCTGTCGAAAAGGAAGGAAGACATCTCAGACATCACCACAGTCTTCCACCCTCGTCTGACCAATCTCCCTTCTTCTCACCCATCAAGCAAACAAGCAAAAACACCCGCATCTCCTCACAAGTGAGTACATCAATACCCCTCCACAACCGCTGCTTGATCGCCTGCTCGCGCGCAATCTGGCTAACTCACTCCTGCCCCGACAGTGTCCGCACCGCAGGGCGTAGCACCACTCGCACCCCGAGCTGGACAATTCAAGCCGGATGTCGTGGGCCTGTTGGAGCCGAAACACCACGACGGCCTCACACCCGCGACGGTGCACGACACAGACAGTAGCTACACCATGAACCTTGATGAGATGAGGGCTATGACGGAGGACGGAGTGGGAGTGATAATAACCAAACTCGACGTTGAGCCTGATGCAGACTGGTGCCACCCTATGTGATGTCATGTGATGGGATGGACACTACTACTACTACTACGCTACGGCGCGCGTATTGATCTGTCAGACAGCTTAGGAGTATCCTAAAAACACATACATATCTACGAAAAGGAAAATCTTACTCACATCCTACCCCGCGGAAGTGCGTCACGTTGTCCACAGAAGGCTAGAAGCGTTGCATTAACTCAAGTCATTCTGCCTTTGCTTGGTGAGCTAAGTCGGGTGGATCGCGGGCATGCTAGGCCGGATCGTCGCCAGGCGAACTTATATTGTCTAGGTGAACACACATCCGTAGATAGGTATGAATGACATGGAGTTTCAGTAATGCCATCGTTGCTGGTATGTAGATAGGTGCTGGCGTTTCGCGAGAGAGTATCGAAGTCCATCTGCCCCCGCTTCCTTTCAAATTACTGATTAGCTATCGGGAAATCTATGAATGCTATTCTAAGTGCAAGACCTTCTCCGGGTTCTCATTGTCTCAGACCGCAGAAAATCGGTTGTTGTATAAGGTTTATCGACACTAGTGCCCCATGTACTCCTGAAGCAGGGGTTACGCGACATACTAAGTGCTTAGGCTTTGATGCGACCAGTTTGTGTGTGGGCTTTGCACGTCCGTGTCAACCACGTGCCACCAGATGATCTCATCGCGCGACCTTACAGGTAGATAGGGCAAGGAGCTGACTCTAGCCTTCGATTGTCACCGAGAGCTGACGACCGGTCGTTGCTGCGCGTAGTCGTGAAGTTGGTGGCATCGATTCTCGAGGTGAAAGGCATTCAGGCATGAATAAGTCTTGGCATATGCGCGCACGCTTACCCTCGAACCTTCTCCTTTTTAGAATAACTCAAATCACTGGTTACACAGAGGGTGTACAAGGGATGATACATTGGTAACAATCAAAGCAGCCATACGAAACTATCCACTTTCGGGACACGAGAACCTTGTTTGATCAGGCTGGAAAGAAACACTACAACCTGTCCAAGCTAGCATTTCGCAGCTCGTGTTGTCATTTGGGCCAACTGCCCTTTAGCCTACATGCGATCCCTAGTCCAGAACACGCGAACTTCGTGACCGGTTACACTTTGCGGCGTTGGATGTTGTTCGAGCTACGTCAGCCACTAATCGGAAAGAGGAAATTAAACAGCCTTCAGGCAGGGCCTACTGCTGCTAAGTCGGAACCAGTATACTTTACTCGCTTACTTCTCCTTGCAAACCCAGCCATGGACGCTCTAGGTCTCTGGGATAAGTTACCAGGTAAATGGCTTATCCAATCATGTCAATGCCTCCCGCTGATGATGGTTCTAAGGCTGATTGCACTCTCCATGCTGGCGTACAATGCCTTTCAACATCGAGGTCACGGTCATTACCTTGAAAAGTGTCTGCGCCAGCTTCGTGGTTACGCAGACTTCTCTGAGATTCTGTCACGATCTCTGAGGCTGTAGAGTCAATGCTTATGTTGCCAACATGGTAGGACCCAGCTTTAACCTCAAGGCTGAACAGTTGCTTTGGCTACTCATCAGCCCAGCCATTGCACAAGCACCTCAACATCCGCTCGACGATTTCTGTCGCCGATATGGTCACCAAACAGCTGTCATCGACAGGAAGCTGTACATCGATGGAGGATGGGTATACGCCAACCCTATCCCAGACAACCCAATACCCACCATAAGTCTGATGACTTGACTGAGCCTATATCAAAGTCTTTACTGACATTGACACAGGTCAAGGACTCCTGTACAGCGATCTGGACCACGTGAACGTCGAAATGCCTACCCAACATGCCAACCTATCCAAGAATAGCACAGTACCCAACGTCGCTGGTGGAATTCTGTGGCCAGACGAAGTCAACAAGGTGATGTGGTTGTACGGCGGCGAGTTCTCCACTGCGCCCAGCAAGTTCCAGCTTTGGGGTTATGATGTGCTGTTGGACCAATGGAACTTATCATCCACAACAACATCTGCTCCGTCAATAAACAGGGTTTCATATGGTGCCGGAACGACCATGGCGGATAAAGGATACTACTATGGGGGATATCTCAACAATCTGACAACCCCTTTGTGGGATGGCCCTCCCGTCGCAACTAGTACTCTGGTTATCTTCGATATGGACTCCGATACTCTGGCGAACAACACAGGCCCTGACAGTATCCGCCGAGCAGAGGGAGTCATGGTCTCTGTCCCTACCTATTCGCGAGGCATGCTTGTATATTTTGGAGGTGTAACCTTCCCATTCGATAACTCTACCGAGGTTCCAATGTCTATGACTGATATCCTGCTATATGATGGTGAGTCCGAGACCCTACCACGTGGCAATCAATGCAACACTTCATTTGACGGTGTCCGCCTGAGGTAGTGCATTTTCTGACAGATGAACTCAACATTCCTTGCGCAACGGTTTCTTTCATCTTACTCGAAATGCTCCGCTTCAACTCTTGCTAACTCAATTCGTTTCGTAGTGGCCGATGCAAAATGGTACACTCAAACAGCAACTGGAGATGTTCCTCCTGACCGGCGAAAATTCTGCGCAGGCGCAACCTGGGCCAAAGATCAATCTTCCTATAGCATTTATCTATACGGAGGCTATGGTTTTGGAGAGAATACTACAGGATTCGACGACGTCTATATCCTGACTCTGCCAGCATTCGAGTGGATCAAGTGGTATCCAGACGCGCCAGGTGAGAAGAACCCACACGGATTACTTACATGTAATGTCATCGACAATGCTCAGATGATAGTCATGGGGGGAAACGCCACCACCAACGTCAATTGCGATGTCCCTGATTATGGTGGTCAACACAACCTGAACCTTGGCCAGAACAACCCTACTAACGCGAAGTGGTATCCATATCTGACGAATCTGACGAGCTATTCAGTCCCTCAAGATATCATATCAGTCGCGGGTGGATCATCTGGCGGAGGCGCAAGCCGTTCATCACCATCTAATGGTTTTGACGATGCAGCTCTGTCCGTCTACTTTGGGGGGACGGCGCAGTTCGCAACACGAACGCCGACTCGCTACATTCCAACACAAACAGCCACTCCTCCCTCAAAACGCTCGCATAACAACATCGGCCCCATCGTCGGAGGAGTGGTCGGCGGCGTGGCTGTGTTGATCATCATTGTGCTTGCAGCTTGTTGTTGTCTTCGAAGGCGCAAACGTCCCCAGTCCGATCAGAGAGCGTCACCGCCTCCTCCCTCAAGCAACATCACTGAAATGACAGGTGAATCGTACCGCGATAAGGGACCTGGCTCCGTCGCTGCCGCCACAAGTCCACACTCCCATCCATCTTCACCCTACAGCACATCCCCGCCTCTTCAACCGGCGCACTTTGTGCAATATGCTCACCCATCGCCTGGTGTTCAGCAGTACTACCCAATGGTCACTCAGCAACAACATCCAGGCTACGGGTATCAACAACATCAATATCCTCATATGAGCATGAGTGGCTCACCACCAGGGATGTACCCACCACAAGGCTACCCTCCTCCCACTGAGATCCCGAATATGAGTATGACATCTACGCCTCCGGTCCACCTTCCCTACGAGATGCCCACTTCGCGGGATCATGCTGTCGGCGTCCAGCATATCGACCATCAGCCCTCGTCCACGCCGAACAAAGTTAGCATGCGGGATAGTGTTTCCGATCCAGAGAAATCCCACTTTAGCGCCTACTCGTCAACACGCCTCTCGTAGGCTGATGGACGGGGCTGGACTGCTTGAATAACAAGCTGGACCTGCCGAAGATGTGTGTATAGGGCCTCAGTAAGTCGAGGGTTATGTAGGGGTATAACAACCATAATGTTCATAGAACGGGATCCCGTATATGCTTGCGTAAATTTGGGCTTGGGCCTCTCGACATGGTAGTGCCAGAGATACTACGGTTGCGGAGGACATTGCTTTATGCAATAGGGAGGAAGCAACAAGGGGTTTAGCTTATTACCGTAAGTGTGCAACGTGGATAGGCTGATATACGGTAGTGTCATGAGGTTAAACGCGCTGTTTGCTCATTCTGGCACGAGCACTAATGTGTAAGGTTTGCTGAGTTGGGAAGGTTTAGTGAGTCACGCTTCCATATGTACACGGGTGGACACCTCACGCGAGCAACTGAGAAGTAGCTGAAGTACCTAGAGCAAGGCTGTTGTCTTGCAGCGCTAGCAGTAGCAGATATCTAGTATTGCTCTCTGGCGCTGCCAGACGCATCTTGCTGTGTTGTAGCCATATCAACCATCTATATTGTAAGCATCCGTTGTCCGTCGGTGCAGCTATGCTACAATGGTCATTGCTTGCGTTCTATGCCCTGAACATCGTCATTCTCAAGCCCGCTTGTCCACGCTCCTGGCTATCTAGTCCTCACGTCTCTCAATGACAGCCGGTGCATTAATCTCTCGTCCGTTAAGATACTCGAGACCTTCCCCACCAAAGCTGATAAGAGGAGAAACTTCAACACCGGCCTCATCGCCTTCACTGACCACAATGGCACCTGCGTCTCTCAACCACCCGGCTCCTTGAGACATGATATCTTTCTTGCTCGTATCTGGATCATCTTCTCCTGTTCCTCTAGCATTCTTGAGTGGTGAGAATTCATCCTTGCGATGGACCTCCATACAAGCAAATTTCTCCATAGGCAAGAACGGGAAGACATCGAAGACGAACTGTTCCAGCTTGATGCCATTCGCCTTCTCTGGCTTTTTGCTTTCTCCCGTCTCTGTGTCGAGGTACGGGATCTTCTTCTTGGCAACATGATGAGGTAGGGTGTCCATCCATTCCTCAATACTCTCGAGGAACTTGAACGAGTAGTAATGGTTGACAATGTTGGCGGCTCTGAATTTCAGTCTGTCCTGTGAGTCCGTGGCTTCAGCCATCTCCTTATCGATCTCGGAGTACTCGACAACATCTGGCTTGCCGTCTTTCTGTACAATAAGACCGACAGATTCGTTCGCTGCTCGCTTTCGTACGACCTTTGTGGCGATGTCCACTTCTTTCGAGGCGGCGAAGCCAAGGAAGACGGGATCGGCGACCTTGACCAAGCAATTGTCGACGCAATAGGCATGAATGTGCTCAATGCCACGTTTCCGCATGTCTGATCGGACGGGTGATGTGATCAGAGCTTTGTAGATGCCGCCATTTCCGTCTGGTGCGACGGCGACCTGAAGACTAGTTAATGTCGTTTCATCTTATATGCACGTGCCAATTGCCTACCTTATCTTTGCTCTCCATCAGAATCTTGCCCTCATTCGATATACACGGCAGCACACCCTGTTCGAAGATTATGACATTCTCTGATGACAAGCCAAAGTAGTTGTTGTCTTTGAAGAATTTGGCCGTCGCAGCTCTTGTTGGACCACTGGTCATTACATACCACGGAACTGTGGGTCTAGCATCCTTGTCTGCTTGCTTCTGTGCCAACTCCTCAGCCTTGAGTATTCTTTCACCCTGCATCTGGAAGAGAGACTTGTGGCTAGGGAGACCAATATCGAAGCATCCCTTGGGGTCTGAGCTACCGAGTCGTGTACCTTGTCCACCAGCCATCAGCACGACTCCGACTTTGTTCTCCGCGATCAGCTGAAGACCGGAGGTGTTGTATCCATCGACCTTGCTATTGTCTATCTCAAGAAGAGACTCTGACACTTCAGCCGGCAGAGGTTCGATCTCTGGCTTCTTGTCATTGTCAGTGTTTGGAGGGTGGAGAGCCTTGTCAGCAAGGACATTGATTCTGTCGGGATCGAAGTTGTTCAGCTGCTCGTAGAGCTTGGCTTTGCCTTCGGCATCAAGCTCATCGTAGAACTTGAAGACATGCCCTTGGCCAGCTTTCTTGTATTTCTCTTGCAGATTCTTCACATCGTCGGCGTCAGGCTCTTGGACGGGAGCCTTCTTTTCGCCGCTGGTGAGATTGAGTCTCTCGAGCAGATTGTTCACTATTCCGGTTGCCATTGTTATTGATAGAAAAGAATGAGGAGGTGAAGACTTTTCTTACAGGGTGATGGGTACAAGAAAGATCCTGTTGCTCACCGACAGGAATGTTTCACGTTGCCATGCAGCTGAAACAGTGATATCCAATTGCTGCATACCTATGGAAGCAGCGCAGCCTCTGACAGGTGCATATCAAACAAAAGCAGCCCACCTAGCACTAAGCACAGGCAGCGTCATGGGCCCACCGCACCTGAAGCACGGCCCTGCAGGGACGCTTCTTAGCGCTTGGCAGGCTCAGAACTTAGAGTCGGGCCGTCACCAGATCTGCTTACAAAATGTGCCTACGGGATGAAAGAGGATCGGGTGAAAACACTAAGACGGCAGTGGTGTCTTCGCTGTTCTACAGAAGTTTATTACACACACGTCGGTAGCATCACTTCGGGAACGAGCCATCGTCGTAGACTCGAAACAGCTCCTCAATCATATCACCGCCTGTCATGCCTCCTATTATCTCGCCGTGGGGACGGGTAGTCATCATCTCTCCTTCTCCGATAGTCCCGGTCACTGTTGCGCTCTTGAGAGCGATCTCTCCGTCGTTCATATTTTGGCGAGCGGCTTCGTGACCGCTGTCGAGACTTAGATTCCTGGTCAGACCTCCTTATCTCTGCTTTGTCAAACACCATTCGGTAACCTCGATCGTCATACCGATCCTCTTCGCCTCTGTAATGCCGCTTTCTCTGCAAGCTGTCGATGCCGCCGAATCCGCCCCCTTGCTTCTTCCTCTTCGCGTTGGTCGAGTCCCTCCATGTATCCGATAGTTTGGAAACACTCTGTGAGAAGTCCACATGTATGCGGTGATCGTCGATAAGCACTCCCTGCATTTTGAAATACGCCTGTTCACAGTCTTTCTGGTTCTCGAACTCGATAAAGGCGTACTGCAAGCTATCTCCTGTCCGTTTATCTTTGATGACCTCGCATGACAGGATCTTTCCGAAGCGACTGAAGATCAGCTCGAGGTCTTCATCATGCGTGACTGGATTGAGCTTGCACACGAACAGAATATTCTCTGGTGGCTTAACCTCAGCAAATGGCAGGTCTCCCACCATCTCTAGGGTCAATGCTTGTGCTCTAGCTTCTCGTTCCCGCCTTAACTTCTCTAATGCCTCCTCGTCGATGTCCTTATCGAGTTCTTCATCATCCGCGATCATGACAGTGGCCAGTTGCGCTTTCGTCGGCGCAGGGCTCTGGTCGGGCTCCACCAGACCTTCCGGATCCTCGTAAGGATCATCCAGAATGGTCGTATGCTTGATTCGAATGTCTTTCAGTGGCCGTCCTTTGGCGTCTGTAAATGCTTCATTGATCTTCTCCAGCGTGTCAAACCCCTCCACGACCTTACCAAAGACCAAGGCCTTCCCATCAAGGTAGTCGATCTCATCCCCTAGCGTGATCAAAAATTGACTACCAGCAAGACGCTCATCAGGATCGCGATCTGAGGGCACGGTCGCCATACTGACAGTTCCTCTCTCCGTGTGTTTCAATTTCGGGTTAACTCGTACCGGGAAGGTCCTCCTGGAGGAACCCTTCAAAAGACCCCATATCGAGCTGCCGCCGTCGCTTTCCGGTGATTCTGGTCCAAGAGGATCCCCAGTCTGGAACGAGAACCCTTTTTGTACGCTATGTACGGGCGCGAAGTTGTAGTACTTGACCTTGCATAGTTTCAAGAAATTTTTGCAGGCTTCAGGCGCGCTATCAACGAGTAGGTCAATGACAATGTCGCCCAAAGATGTTTCAAGCAAGCAACTCATCTTTGCATTACCTTCTGGGCACAGGATTGGCTACCGAAAGAGTGACCAGGATGACCGTCTTGCTAGCAGGCAGCGCTGTGGTAGCGTATTCTATCGCTGAAGTTCAGGCATTCAAAACAATAACGCTAAACAGTGGTTCTAGTACTATAGTACACAAGAAGTATTGGTACGGTGTCTCGCAAAGGCACAGTGTGCAAGTCGGGTCAGGACCAGGATCACGGGCGAAAATTGTTCGGACTTCACCCTCGACACACGCGGCTCAGTACGTCGCATTGCTATACACAGCACTTAGTGGACCCTGAGCGATCTGATCTCCTTTCAGACGGGTTTGTAGAGATCAAGCGAACTAGGGGCTCTTGCCCGGTGCAGACTTGCTTGCTTCCTTCCTGATGTGCGTCCTCTAGAGGAGGAGTTCACACCAAGGTAATTAGTGTGGACAACTCGAATGTGAAGCTGAGTCTCCAGTTTCGCAGCTCAAGCTCTTGATTGTATTACATGTCATCCACACTGATAACTGCGGTGCTTCTTGTCGCTGACGGTGCTAAAGCAGCATTCTTTCATTAGCTGAGACACCGAAAAATGCTAGAAGCACATGCACGCTTTGTGATCTCTAAAGCGTTCACCAACAGCGACGATTGCGCCATTGGCGATTGGGCCCAAGCTTGACGACGGTGAATCTTTACTCGACGCCAATCATCATCCTCCTAGACGCGCAGGCGTACGTCCCAGGGCTAGCTATAGTGGCCGCGAAACGTCAATCTGACTACTGAGGGCAACAGCATACTATATGGCGATATTATGTGTCTGAATATGTCGTCAAACGCAGGGAACGTCTGTCTCAGCGAACTGTAAGTCCCAAGCTCAAATTCGCGTGTCACAGCAGCATGCTCGAATCACAATGTCAAACTAGTGCGTGAATCTTGTCACCTCTAATCGACTATGCGATACGAACCCTGGTTGCAGAAGACGAGTCATCAACGGTTCGCGCATCGAAAGCATGCGTATGTGCTCGGTGTTTGCAAAACTCGAGATTGTTCATGCTGCGCCTGCGGACGACCGATGTACTCATACATTGTGCGGCGCTGACACGTTTCATTTTCTTACGACGTGTGTACTGACAGAAGGTCGCTGTTGACAACATGATGACAGAGTCCTGCTGTACAAACGGCGGAAGGTGATTTCCAGGCCATATAATGTCGTGGTCTGTACTGGTATCGACATTGCTTCTGCCAGAGCAGTCCACAAAGCACGGATATTTCCAAACACTTACCAACTACCAGAGTTCTATTGTGACCGGAGAACAAGCGATTGCAAAGCCACGAGTACAACCAGATACTAGCAAGGTACCCTCCTAAGAAGGCATCCGTCCACACGAGATGTCGCGCCCCGTAAGCGTCCACCGCTTTACCGCACGACGACAGCGCCTGCAAGAAGTCAACTCAAGACTGCCCAAGACGCTCGAAGACAACAGACATATCCCAGACTACATCAATGGTCCAGATGGTCCTCTCTACAACCTCCAGGAGGAGCTTGAAGAAATGAGGCGCGTAATGCGCGGACATGCTCTTGGCATTGTGGAGAACTCAGATGATTTGCAAGTGATTCAACTACACATCGACTCGATCAAACGACACTACTGGCACCTAGACGACAAAATGAAAATCCTCAAGCGACTTGTAGACGCCCTATCGGTCTACCTCCCCAGCGAGAATCACGACACATGGGAGGAGGTTGACGATCTCATTCACGAGTACTACCATTGCCATGACGGCAGTCAATTTCACAGCTCTTTCTTCAACAACAACAACCCCAGAGCAAATGTCGTCCCACATCGTGAGGACTACCCATTTCTTCACGCCTTATGGCTGGAGCTTGATCGGCTCGATCTTCTGCTCGCCATGATTTCGATGAAGGTCGAAAGTGTTGCCATGCAGTTCTTCGGAGAGTACTGGGTGAGATCAGCCAATATACGAGCTCAGATGCTGGAGGGTGCCTGAATGTCGGCCGATCCCATTCTACGATGGCTGTTAGCTTCGCAGGACATTTGCAGTAGACATTCGGCCTAGGGAGTGTGCTGGAGAGCAGATCTCCTGTGTCTGATTGCAGCAGTTCACCGAGCTTTTGCTGGGTCGGTTCTGGGTCCAATACAGCAATAGGAACGAGCTCGTCACAGCAGGCGGTCTTGGTACGATTTGGAGCTAAGCTGCTGTAAGCTTTTGTTCTGCGTTCTCAGGTATCTCGAAAATCCAAACAAACCATCAGCTAATTCCGTTTTCTCTTCCATGCGCATCTGTCCTTTTGCGCCACTTTACTGCTCCTCCGGGTTTCGCTCGTGGGAGTTGCCCAACAGTGCTTTGATACGCCTGGCTTCGCTCGCGGGTGCAATAGCCAGCCTTCGTCCCCAGTCACTACCTCTTGCCAAAAGGAGATATCACCTCGAGCTGTCCTTCTCCTCATACTATTATCATCACGAGGCACCTACGCGGCCATGCTCCCACATCGCTGTACATACCGCACCGTCCGTTGACTGGGCGTCTGCCCATGATCGTACTTACCAGTTTGCCCCGTCCCCAGCACTGACGTCTAGGCCCGCGCCCACTGGCATGTACTGTACTGTAGATGAAGCCCGAATCCACTGCACTGCCATTACTGCTTGCATCGACTAAGCTCCGAACACTGGAATTGCTACCGTACTGACACGAGCTCACCAACTTACTTCTCTCACTACAGTATGCCGCACTGCCAACCTCGCTTCGATGCAACGCCGCACTGCACTCCCACCGTACTCTCGCCCCCTGCAACGCCGCACCACATAGACTCCACGCCACGCCACCCCAACCCGCTCGAATAACCTCGGATCGTTCATGCATGAGCCGCACATTCGACCTCACACTCTCACACACGTACACACACATACTCTCTCTCCCACACAAAATACCGCTATCCCATCCACCAACCAAACCCCCCTTCACCCCCCTTCAGCCCCACTACAACTGCAAGCTGCTAACCGTACCGTAAACAGCGCATGTGCAGACGCCACATGCACATGCACATGCACCCCGTACGTACCGGTATGTCCATACCATATGCAAGTCAAGCACATGTACGCAGCACACCGCATCCATAGTCCCCAAGAACCCAGCTAAGAGTGCGGCACACGCAACACAACGCGGCGTACGTCGTCCTGCGCTTTCAAGGCAGGATACATACGTACGCGTACGTATGACCCGAAAAGGGGCCGGACGGGATGAAAGCGAGGGGAAGACAGGACATCGCATGCATGCACGATGCAGAGCTAAGTTAGCAAGCGAGCAATGCAATTGAACATTAGCCCTGCTAAAGACAATCAAAGGCAATCTGAATCTTGGTATGGTATGCATGATCGAGGTAATTAAGTTAGTGAGTACAGTACACACTCAAATATGTTTCTGCGTCCGCACCGACTAATGCACCTCGTGACACGCTGAAGTTCCATTGCAAAACTGACGCTCTGAAGCCTAACCTCCACTAGACTAGATGCATGACATGATCCGTATATACTCTGTTTTATTTGCTCGAATTGCTCAGTAAGATCTTAGAAATGGCGGCGAGAGGACCTCCCAGTACGCCGGTTGTGCAATATCCGGTATCCCCAGAACTCCGTCGTTGGGTAAGCCCGCCTATATAGCAGGCTTGCAGTGGTATCTGTTCAAACATAAATCGAAATAGATCGTGGTCGGCGTAGATGTTGATCCATTATCAAGCGCTGATCAGCGATCATCTTTAGAGGAGGCTGACGGCTTGTAGATTGTAGAGCCCTCATCTCCTCGGCGGTGATACTTTCTTCCCCTCGTTTCCATTACCATTCATCGGCACGGCCTTGCTAGAGACATTGGAGGTATTTCTTCCATTAGTGGTTGGTAGAGCTCGTGGCTTCGCCTCCGTTGGCGCAGGCGGCTCCTTGTTCGTCTTGTTGATGACCTCGTCAATGTACGATCCATACCCATACCTGAATAGATCTCGAAGCCAAGCCCAGCCCATAGTGTTGTCAACCATACCCTTGAGCACCTGAGCAATCTCTTCCTTGCCTTTCTCTGGATCTGGCCCGATACCTATTGTGGTAGCGGACGTACCAAGATGTTTGAAGGTTGAGTCTTGTGCTACCGTCTTCTTGAAATTCTCCAGCAGGGTTTTCTGCCAGACTTGAGTGCCAAACGCAGTATCTGGCAAGGAACGTGCGAACTGTGGTAGCGAGGTATGTGGTGTCTCCCGGACACCTTTGTTTCGGGGATCAGGGGAAAAGCCACGACCTGTCTGCACTGCTGCGCGCACAAACAATGCCTTGAGGAGTGTCAAGCTCGGGTCCTCGGATGGCGTCCTGATGGTATTTTGCGATGAAGTTAGTGAAGTGATGGACATATGTGTTGATGATGCCTGTGATGCGTGAGACATGGCGCTGGTCGGCCGGGATGGGGCCTCGTCCTCAGAAACTACTTCATTGATGCTTGCCCAGCGGTTCTGGTGCTGACGTTGAAGCATTGTTTGCCGCGACATTCTCTGTGTTGTGTTCGGTAGGGGGAACGCCGGAGGAGCTGATGCTGTGGACTTGGCCGACTGCGGTACACCATGATCCATCACGGAGATAGTTGGGACTGGCGCCTCTTCTGGTGAAATAGTAGCAGTGTCGTCGAAGATTGTGGTGGGGGTCTCAGGTGCGAACTTTAGGTTGTGCTGATCCTCGATGTATCCTGCCCGTCTGGCAAGCTGAAATGCTTGGGAGAAAGTGGTCTGGGTAGCTCTGGGCGTGCCACGATCAGGTCGTATCTGGGTCCATCCTTCTCTAAAGAGATCACATAATTCCCAGCAGGCTTGCATAGCTGAGCCCAGGAGTTCTTGGTCTGGTTTGCGATTCTCTCTCTTGCTTTGCCGTAAAGTGAATAGCATCTCTGCCAGAGACCAACATGCCCGAAGTAGCGAGTCGCTTTCGGCCGCCATCTTGGATGTCTGCTTCATGAGCCTATGGCACAAGGTGATGTAGAAGTCAAGCGTCCTCTCACGGAATGCGTCTGGCAAAGTTCGATCGTGGGTGTTGAAGAGGTGATTGTTAAGCTCGAAGCTCACTCTGAGGACTGAGTCGGCGGGCTCGTTGTTGCGGATGCGTACCTCGAATAGGGACTGGCAAAATTCGCGACACAAGCTCAAGGTGTTTTTGGTACTGCCGACCGCGTGGACGTCTCTTGTCTCGTACAGATTTTGGCACAATTTCCAACAGGACTTCCAGGCCTTCTCGTGCATATCCCCCTTTGTGGAACTGCTGCTTAAGAAAAGTCGGTCCCGGTGGCGGTTGCTGAGGCTCGCCAGTGTATTGCACAGTGTCCAACATTCTGCAAGGGCTACCTCGAGTGCCTCGATATCACCCTCTGATTTTCGATGAAGGCTGCGGCGTCTGAGGAAATGGCCGAGCTCGTCTGCGGAGGCATCGGTGGTAAATCGTTCAGAGTCTTCGACATCGTCGCCCTCTCGAATACCTGCGCACGGATCAGTGAATGCCTATCAAAAGCACGGTGGAGCGACGCACTTGCTAGACTTGAGCCTGGGCGGCTGAATGACAGCTCTTGTCTGGTTTGTGCTCTTGGGGTGCTTGCCCAGTCCTTTGCAGTCGGGATCTGAGTCATCAATGGTGAAGGAGGCATTTGATAGTCATAGAACTGCCGAGGAATTAGTCAAAATGGCCATGTTTGGGCAGGACCAAGCATACACTGTTTGCTTCATCAGCTGAGTGAGGCTCGTTATCTGGACGTAGGGTTGACTCCGAGGGCACGGTGGACTCTGTAGTATTGGTCGTTCCGGAGGTCGCTGTTGATGGCCTTGATATGGGAGTGGGCAAGGGCGGCTCTATTTCATTAGGACCAGAGCCAGAGGTTGTGCTTGTTTGACTGAGGGAGCGGCGATTACGGTGACTTTGGGCTAAGAGAGAGGCGGGTCTGTTTCCAGCGGGTGCTTGCCAACGACCAAAGCTAGATGGGATATGAATGACGGATTGGGGAGGCTCGTCTTCATCAAGTCGTTGCATAGGATTGAGAGGGGCAGTATCAATCTGGGAGAGTGTGAGCTCGTAGCAGTGCAGGGGGTGGGTTGGCGTTGTATACCTTTAGATTGCCCACAGCACTCTTGGTGGAGGTAGCACTGCTGGGCTCGATGTCTATAGCCCTCTCCTCGTCCGGCTGAGCACTCGTCGGGGCCTCATCCCCATCGATGTCAGTGAAGACGGTGCTTGTCTCGGAAGTAGAGGGAGAGGGCGCAGTGATGTCGGAAGGAGTGGTGGCTTCTTCGGCCAGAGGAGCGGGCGTCAGGTTCGACTTGCTCTGTGGGAACCTATACTGGGTCAGATTGCGGTGCATAGACGGGAGCATGCGTGACATACATAGTTGGGTAGGCGGCGTTCGAGCTCGGGGTCATGGCAGAGTTCGGCCAGGGAGAATCGGGTATGGGGGAGAAAGCGCGCGGAAATAAAGCCTGCACTCCTTGAGGCGGCTTGACTGCTGCCATGGCAGCTGGTGTAGGTGTAGGTGTACCTGTCAAGACGACTGCTATTTGTGGCAGCTACGCTCTCGTTGGAGAGCACAGCATGTCGAGCAAACAGCCAGGCAGACTCGACTGGACGCTGCTACCATGAAAACATGAATAGCAATGCACGGAATGGACGTTTGCTGCAGAAGAGCGCTTCCCTGGTAGAGGTGTAGGAAGCCGAGCTCGAGCAGCGCGTATGCAAGAGCAGTAGTGTTATGTTGGTGTGTCCGCCCGGTCGTGTCAGAGGCCGTGGTGTTGCCCTGGTTTCCCCACCTCTTGTGTCTTGTGTATACGCGAGGTTGACTCGATGGCTGCTTTTCTGTCACCAGAGGATTGCCCAGAGGACTGGTGTGCTGTTACCGGTGCCGGCTGGAGGGAGTCGAGGCTAGTATGGGAAATCGTGCATAAGGAATCCCAGAAACGGAACGCCGCTACTATAACAAAAGCGTCGGCGCTTAGCCCTAGCAGATGATATGCCTCTGCGTCGAGGTCAAGGAAGCGAATGCGGCTCAAAAAGTGTAATCGCAATGTCCACGTCGCTTGAGGAGCCAGGAAAGCGCAGCAAACACGCAAACACGCAGCACAGCGTGGGCGATCGCGATGGTAAGTAGGATGATGGCTAAGCTGTAATATTGCAGACCCAGACGTGACTGAAACTGAATACCGTAGTAGCCATGTGCTAGGATACAGTACTGCTAAGCACCGAGAGGCTGGCACAGCACCGGAGCGTCCCTTGCAAGCTCACAACTGGTGGATGATGGAACGTCAACGCGGATAACCTCCCCACTCTCCATACTTAGCGGCTGCAACAGGCGCGCTACTGAGCATTAACTGGCGAGCTGGACACGGGGCGCCTTGAATTGCGAGAGAGTTCCGCTCTCCTGGAAAGAGACTGTTCCTGCCGGGTGACCAGATGCGGCCAACCTGCAGGAATCACCTCGCTGGCGCTTTCTGATTCGTGCTTACACCACACCCTAACTTAGCGAGCAACCCCACTGCCCATCTGTCCTGTCCTTCTACGCGCTGACGCTTGAGCAAAAAGTCCGGTGCACACGCAAACGGCGCACTGAAGGTATCCAATAGCAAGTCGTCGCGCCGCATTTTACCATCAACTCACTTACCAATAGCGTAGCATGCAGAGTGCTAGAGCTGCCAACGAATCACAGACGACCAGCTAGTGGAGCCTGGGCGGAGCAAGGTTCATGGCAGCCAAGCTCGCCGACCAAACTGCCACGAGTTCGTCACTCACTTATGCAAGCTACGTTTCAGATTGCGACCTAAGAGCATTGGTCCAAACTTTCTCTTTTATTCAGCATCGTGTGCTGTCGAGCAAGCATACAGTGAGCTTGCTAACATTGTATTTTTACAGCTCCTTCTCAAGAAACCCATAGCGTCATCGACCTTGTCGTGACTAGTTCGTGACCATCGCACGTGGCAAAAACGATTCATACCCCTCATGTCCATCTTGGTCGTCAACCTCGTTCACCGCAAGCAAGGGAGTACACAATGCCGCCAACGCCATGCTAAATTCTAGTGCCGCTGGAACCAAAAGCATGGGTATCATGGGAGTGGTTAGTATGTCGATCAATCTTGCTTTATCGGATGGTCATCTGCTTGGCCAAATGACCGCCCTTGCCAATCCCACCCTCACGCGATGCTGAAGCACTGACACCGGCTTTGCGTTCAAACACCTTCCAAAATTTGAGGCTTTCATCAGCAGCTAGGGAAAAGATGGTTAGCCTTGCGTAGAACGTGATGTGAGAATGTAGTATGCACTTACCAGCTGTGGCTAGCATCTGACCATCTGGGCTCAGACAGCTATGCAGAACCCGAGTTTCATGAGCCGGGATCTCTACATTTCGAACCAATGTTGGATAGCTCCATATGCTGAGAGAGTTGTCCGGGAAGCCGCTTGAGCTGACGAGCTCTCGGTAGTGGTTACTGAACTTCAAGCTGGTGACTTGTGAGCCAGTGTCGATGCTGTTGACTCGAGCGCCGGTGGTTGTGTTCCAGAAGTGGATGTGTCGGTCGTATGAGCCACCTCCAGTAGCAAGGAGGTTGAGTTGCCATGGGCACCAGCTAAGTGCCTTGACAGCCGCACGATGGTTCTTCTTCGCGAACTTTGGTGCAGCCAGCGATCGAGCATCCCAGATGGAGACCAGGTTGTCGTTGCCGCCAGTAGCGAGCTGTGCTCCATCTGATCGCCACTCAAGGCCGCAGACTTCTGAGGTGTGTGAGACAAGCTCGGCGGTCTTATGGTTTGCAACACGAACATCGTGGTTGAAGACAAGACCGCTTCGAGCACCGGTGGACAGGGTGTGCTTGTTCCAGCCCATCACGCCGACTCGAGTCTCGTGGCCGAACATGCTTCGAAGCTTGGTACCTTCTTCGACATCCCAGATCTGGACTTCGCCGGAGCCGAGACCGACACCGACGTATGCGCCATCGCCTGACCACTTGACACTGCTGATGTATGTGTCAGAGGGAGCCTCCAACAACTGACTGACAGTGCCACTCTCTGCTGTCCAGACATAAACGTTACGTTCCAGACCAATAGCGACCTGGTTCTGAGAGCTCCAGTCCAGCAAATTGAGGTAGTAATCATCGACAAGACCTGGAGCGTCAAGTACTCGCTCAGGCGCCGATTGGATCCGTCGTCGGAACTGTGCTGACTGAGTGCTTGCTTGCTTGAGTGGCCGGTTGTATTGTGTTCGGAGGTCGATTGGCTTGGACGACTCTGGTGGGGCTGGCTTGAAAGCTAGGATGCGCTGGTTGGTGGAGATGCCGCACGCCGAAGCAAGAGTCGACTCGTATGCGGATGTGCTTGTCTTTGATCGTGTAGATGTAGCTTCATCGTCCTCTAGGCCCATGTTCTCAAGAGCTGAGGTGATGTCGGCATCTGCACCTCGAGCTGAGATACTGAAAGCACCGTCGAGGACAGATTTCTCCGAGCCGCTGGTCTTTGGTCGCGAGCTCTCGTCGAACTTGGCAGAGCCAGCAGTAGCCAGGCCTTCACTAGCCATTCGGTTTGGGATGAACCGGTCGGCAGCCTGGTACTGGACATATGTTTTGTTCTTGCCTCCTTTTGACCGAATGGCGCTATCCTTTCGTGACCGCTCTCGAGCGGGAGTAGCCGTGGTCTGACCTGTACCAACGAGAGTGAAGTCTGATACACCAAGGTCAAGGTGTCTCGGCGATCGGTGGCCCTTGGCGATGTTGGACTTGGGTGATTGGGCATATGCAAATTTTGATACCGACCTTGAGATCGATTTGGGGAAAGCAGTAGAACTCTCCCGCTTGTGTAGGGATCGGTCGGCACGAGGAGGTGTGTATGGAGACGTTGATGAGACATGGGTGGCAACGCTTGCTGTCCTCGCTCGTGGAGAGGGAGTCAATGGCATGCGGCCACCGGCTGTCTTCGTGCTGAAGATGCCATGGTGGCTCTTGAGAGGAGTTGATACTGATACGGAAGCCATTCTATATGTGTATGATGTGACCGAACTGGCAAATCAATGCTTCGATCGTTGTCCTGTAGTCTCGAATGTCAAAGGAGACTTCGAGGAGTTAGTATCGTGGTCGATTAAGCAATCAGAGCTTGTCGAAGAAGAATCTGTGCTTGGAATCCAGCAATTCAGTGATGTCTCAAGATGGTCAACTGTATGGGTCCTGAGAAAGCTGTTGGTTGGTGTGGTTAGTATTTCTTTTCGTTGTGGTCCACTGAAATTGTTGGATTGATTGTATAACCGAGTCCTGGTCCTGCAGAGACAAGCTTCGTAGCAATCGGAGGGCGATCAAATCTAGCTGATGCGTAGTATGGTCTAATGGATTGGGTAGGCTATGTTCATGCAAGGATGATGTTGTTTGAGAGATGTAGAGGTGGTGAAGAGTGTGAATTTGGTTATAGAAGAGGAAAGGAAAGCAGTTTGTAGGAAATCCAGTGTTGATTTTAAACTACTTTGGGGGTGGCTCCCGGTCGACCAGACAACATGGGTCTGACAAGGCTGAAACTCTCACGTGATACAGCCTTGCCACACGGCACCGACTTCCAAAAAGCCACGGCGTCACCCTTGCTAGCCGCCTTGCAAAGCGGTAAGCGCCAGGGCCGCGGCTTTGGGGGAGTGCAAGTGGTGTTCGTTTCTATTTTCTCTTTGCATTCCAAGCACTGCTTTTCGCTTTCTCCGGCCGATCATCAGCCTCACTTTGAACCACACAACGCACACCACTTTCACTCACGACAATTCTTCATTCTTTCGAAATTCAACGCTGGCGTCTTTCTTCATTCAACAAAGGACTGCATCTTCATCCTGTCTACTTGCGTCAGATAGTTGTATCTTAGCACAGGTCATGTATTAAGATTAGCGCCGACATTCACCGGACGTCGAACCTCTAGCATGAATTCCCCAGTCACTCCACAACCGCACTTCTTGTCGCATATGTCTGCTGCTGCTGCTGCTGCCGCCGCCACCGCGACAACTGGACAACCATCAAATCCAAACTGGTCCGCGGCAGCCTCGTCAGGAGGACCTCACCGATCAGAGACCGATACGCCAACCGGATCGTACTTAATGCCAACCACACCAGCAAAACATGGCTCCAGAGCACCCGAACGGGAAGCCAAAAAGCCCATGATCAGGAAGACCACCGGCCAAAAGCCAGCATGTCTTGTTAATGCTTCAGTCACCTATTGCGGCAACGACCAGATTTATGCCTTCGGTGGCTTCGATCAATTCACCGATGAGGTTTACAACCACGTCTTGAAACTCGATCTGAGGTCGTTGAATTGGACTCTCGTCGACAATTACGGCGATATCCCTGGCGTCCGCATGGGTCATTCCGCTACACTCTACCAGGGCGACAAGCTTCTTGTCTACGGTGGAGAGAACGAGCACAGAGAATACCTATCTGATGTCGTGATCCTGGATCTGAAGACACACCACTGGACGCAACCAGAAGTACATGGAAATGTGCCGAAAGGTCGAGCAAGACACGCTGCTGTTGTCTACGAAGACAAGCTTTTCGTGATTGGTGGTCTGACAGGTGAAACCAACTACATTCTCGATGACATATGTTATCTCGACCTCAAGACCTGGACATGGTCAAAGACTTGGACTTTCGTCCAGAGATTCGACCACACTGCTTGGATTTGGGGAGGACGTCTGTGGGTCTTTGGTGGTCTTGGCATGGATATGGAGAGGTCGTCTGAGATATGGTGGCTTGATCTGAAAGGCAGCCCAGCAGTTAACCCGCCAGGTCGCGTCATGGGGTCTTCAAGGGCCCATGGTGGTCGAAACGACCCATTCTCACACCCGAGGACAGAACCCTACACGGCCAACTCCACAAGCGTGCATATTCGGTCGAGAAGAGGCGGCCCAACGGCTCCAGGCGCCATCTCGAACCTGAAATTCCTCTCCGGTCCATACGTTCCAATGCAAACTTCAGGCACGCACTTTCACGTTTGCTCTAGTGGAGCACTGCTCGACTTTGTTACACCTGCTGCAACTATTCGACACAGCGATTGCAACCTCTCAATATTAGAGCTGGACTCAATGAGGTGGCAGAAATTAGTCGAAGGCCCAGAGATGTTCAACACTGGTTACAAGTGGCACTACTGTACTATGAATGAGGACGGTACGAAAGTCTGGCTGCTCGGATCGCCTCAGGAAGACACTGGCAATCCAACAGTGGGAGAGCAGCAGCTCAGTGAGGTACTCTCTATAGACCTCAGAAGATACGGCCTGCTAGGAAATGACAGCGCACCGGCCTCGGAACAGAGCCGGATACTCGCAGCCGAGCGTTCATCGGCCGTCAGTGCTGGGCTGGGCTCGGATCTAGCAGCAATGTTTGACCAGTCGCCAGATACTGGCAGCATGGCCGACTTCACGGTCACCGCAAATATGGACGAAAGCGCTTTTGACGAAGACGACTCGGATCCTGGTATGGGTGGCAATACTCCGACTGCCGGGTCTTCCGCAGGTAGCGCGCTCTTTCCCCCAGACACATCGAGCAATTGCTCGCCCCAAATCCACGTCCACAAGTTCATCCTGCAAGCCCGATGGCCACACTTTAAGCGACTTCTGGCATCGAAGATGCTCGAGTACCAGACCAACAAGCTGCACATCCCTGAGCCGTACTCCGTTGTCAGAGCTTTCCTCTACTACCTCTACACAGATGATATCTCACCGCATACTGCCTATTGCCGAGATCTCTCAGATGTCGCTGGTATGCTAGTCATGGCCAGCCTTTACGACATGCCGAAACTCCGCTTACTGTGCGTCAACCGGCTATCTCGAGAAATCGACATTGATCACGCAGCGGTCATCTGGGAACGGGCAGGCCGGACTGAGGAGGAATGGCTCAAAAACCGGGCTGCTCGTTTCTGTATGATGAACTGGGGTCGAGTCGTCCGAACGGAGGGTTTCCGAAGTCTAAGTCGATCTTCCCTCATGGAGCTTTGTGAGGTCGTTGACACCGAAGGCCGAGTGGTTGGTGGCGAAGAACTGGACGATAGCTTCGGCAGCGGCTACGCTAGCGCCAATACGTCAGGTCGACGGCGTCACCGCGATAGTACTACGGAGACCGAGAATGGAGACGATACCGACGTTGACATGAACTAAGGGGTCCCTTGTTGATTCGCGACTTCCTCTCGAAATGCGAATACGGAGACTCAGAGCCGAGGTAACCCTGAAATTAAGCAGGCCTATCGAGGCTAGAAATGGAAATGAGCTATTAGCGGGAGTTTTGGAGGATACCTTTTATTCAGGAGCATTGTCTTATGGCGCAATAAACGGTGCTCCTAGCGCTGATCAAGGGTCAATCACAACTGCGAACGTGTATGAAGATAGACGCACTGATCAATCTATAATGGGACTCACCCGTCATGCCTGCGATGTGATTTCCAGAACACAAAGCTGACCACCATGCTGTACTGTGGCAAGAACATCAACTAGAATCTCAAAACATGTAACTCGCCTCTCACGGCGCCCATATCCTCATAATCAATATCGGAAAAGCCTGCTCGTGGAAAAAGCCCCTCTGCTCCTTCACGCTGGGACATGTATACTCTACTTCCTCCACGACCAAGCCCCTCTCAACACACGCCTCCCGGAACACACTCAACGTCCTCTCATTCCTGACCGTCGCAGAGATCAACGCCTCGATCCTCCTGCCGCTGTTCTCGTCCCACATGTCAATCATCAGAACCTTCAGCAACTGCGCTAGAACCGGCACTACGTCGGGGCTATACGTTATGTCCGCGCCAAGAATCAAGTCGTAGGCTGGGCACTCGCCGTTCTCGAGTGACAGTGTGTCTTCGAGAGAGGAGGGGTCGTCATGGTCGGCCCAGTCGAGCACTTTCGCTTCGATGCTCGTTGAGGCGGGTGGGAGGATGATGTTTTCGTTGCGGTGGATGTTCTTGGCCATGCTTTGGATGACGTGCGGCAGGCCGTCGGTGGCGAGGACGTGGACGGCGCGCAGGGGACCGGCGGCTAGGATACTCACTAGGCCGGTTCCTGCGCCGAGTTCGATGATGGTCTTGTTGCGGACTAGGGCTGGGTTGCTGTGCAGGTACTGTGCTAGGTGCAGACTTGCTTCCCAGGTTCGGAGGCCGACGTTACTGCCTGCTGCGAGGAGGTTGGGCGCTTCCTCGATGAGGATGCGTGGTGGGGTTTTGGTCTCGAGCGGTTCGGGGAGGATGTAGGTGATTATCTGTGTTCGGGAGGCTTCTGTTGCGGGGTCGTCCGTGGGGAGGGTTGAGAGATAGCCCATGTGTTCCATGAGTTGGTCTGAGACAGCCTGGGTAGGAGGAGGAGTCAGTAGCACGACTGGAGTGAGATGATGTCGTGTTCACGGTCTTAACTTTTATAACATCGCACTGCACGTGTGATAGCACCTACATCTTCATCAGGATCATCAATAACGCGCTCAATCAGTAGAATAATTTGTTTCAGCACTCTGCGCTGATAAGTGGCAGGACCTTTGAGAGGTCCATCAAAGAAGTGCTTGTAGAGTTGTTCCTGCACGTCTGGCTCAAGGAGAAGCTTTGCGGGAGGATACGTCGGATGCTGGATCTGCTGCATGTACTGCCTGTGGAAGCGCACCAACTGAGGGTCGTCCATGTCTGGCAGATGTTCGGAGACTGCCAGATGTGCGGCTCGAGGCTCATCTAAGCATTACTGAGCTGTCAACGTAGATTTGCCACAGTCATCTTGTCAATCACAAAGGCGAAGGCCTCTTGTATTCAGCCTTTGAACATGAGAGACGAGCGCCAAGAAATCTCCGCCGCGAGGTTCATGCAGCAGTGTGTATCGATAGCCTCGTTAAGTTGTGTCCAACGTGCAGCCTCGCTAGAGAAACCATGCACTAGTCCAGATAAAGTCTAGTGCTAGACAGCCGCCAAGATTCGCAGTGTGCGCAGCAAAATGACCATCTCCAACAACCATCGACGGGTCATTGCGACGACGACCACGCTTCAATCATTTCACAGCCTGTCCGCCTTCAGTCAGTAGCATATTCGCAATTATGGCTACACCCGCAAGCGCTGACCAGCCGGTCACCATCCGAACCCGAAAGTTCATCACCAACAGACTTCTATCACGAAAGCAGATGGTCGTGTAAGTGAAGTCAAGTCAAGCCCACCCAGCACAGCACACAGCACAGCATACACTGCAACACGATCACCAAGCACACACACCACACCGACCTACAAGCGATCCACCCTTGTCTCCATGTACTCTCTGCTAACCCTTCACTCCAGCGACGTCCTCCACCCCAACCGCGCCAACGTCTCCAAAGACGACCTCCGCTCCAAACTCGCCGAAGTCTACAAATCCAACCGCGACCAAGTCAACGTCTTCGGCATGCGCACCAACTACGGCGGCGGCAAGACCACAGGCTTCGCCCTAATCTACGACTCAGTCGAGGCCATGAAGAAATTCGAGCCCCGATACAGACTCGTGAGAGTGGGCCACGCGACCAAGATCGAGAAGGCGAGCAGACAGCAGCGGAAGCAGAGGAAGAATCGGAGCAAGAAGTTCAGAGGGACGGAGAAGGCCAAGGGTGCTGCTGCGAAGGGCAAGAAATAGACGAGTTGGGCTTGACTGGGTGGGTTGCAGTGCAGGGTTTGTTGTGGTCTTGCTCGCGAGAGCCTCTTGCCTGCTGTACTGTTGTTCGCTGGCTCGGCCTTGCGTTGATGGTGTTGATGACCTGCTACTGAGACGCGGAATCGGTATTAGCTCTTTGGTCGGACGATGAGATGTGGGTGAGACGTAGTGCATGGATGACGCTTTGTTCGCGCTTCTTTGCTACTGTCCGACGCATCAACGTTGTCATGGAGCAAGAGCATACACATGTCAGGTCAGAGAAATGCCTTACTGTACATCGGGACAGCTCATTGCCTGAGGTCAAGTTCTGCATGGTTCATGTCCGATACCAAACCACAATTTTAAATCCCAAAAACATATAAATTGCTCCCGGATCCTTAATACGGCTTTGACAGGTCGTACTTGGCAGGCACTGATTGCTAGTGATACATTGCTAATGATACAGTACACGCGTAAATGTCATACAAAGCTATTACATCCGATGTCTTCCAACCATGGGTGCTGACTGTGGCAGCTGATGCCTCACCATATAGTCAACTATCGTCAGATGACTCGTTCGTCACATTCAGCCTCCATCTATCTCAACGCCTTCTGAATGCATCGAACCAGGATACTTTTGGGGTCTACTCAAAACTAGACTCGATCACCGAAGTCAAGACCTCCGCCGACACCAAATCGCAATAATTGGCAACACAGATGCTGGAACATTAGGCTCTGCCATTACAAGTTCGAGCTCAGCTCAAATCCCGATCCGTTTACTTCCTAGGTAGCAAGTTGGGGTTATTGCCAGAACACCCGAAATTCTGTATGTGCTGTGCTGGTTATGAATACATGGTCGAAAAAGTTTTTCGCCCACTCTGATGCATGGCAATGATGGATCCATCAATACATCTGGCCACCACTTAGCGAGGTTGATGATTCGCGATGTTCGGTGAATTGAGTCACGTGGTCGACCTCATTGCTCACTTGATGGCTGGCCAGGCTGTCGTTTCGGCTTGATGTTGGTGAAGCATTCCAGCTGCTTGGAAGGCCGCTTGTCAGAAGCCTCGTCGTCATCATGCTATGAGGTATCCGACTAGACCTTGTGTTCGGATAGCCATATAACCCATGGGCTGGAGATGAAGTTCTGAGGCTCTCTCGCGAGTTACGGTTGTGCAGCAGGAGAGTTTGTGTGTCAGAGACAGCGGGCGGGATACCTTGTAGCTGCTGCTGCTGATCATCATCGCTGGTCATGGGAAGTGTCGCAGAAGTGATATCGATGATCGAACTTGTTGTATCTGCCGGATATGGATAAATTGCAGCTTGATCCTCGCAAGTTGTCAAAACTTGAACTGCAGCAGACAGGTCTTGAGAGCCACCACAGCTTGTCCTGCTCGAAGCATTACTGATGTGCGATGCAGTATCTGTGTTCCATGTATGGGACGATCGATGGCTAACAGCGCTGAGGGGTGGGGTCTCGTGTCCGCTTGAGGGCAAAGAAGCAACTCCGGAAAGGGTCGGCTGCGGCAGTGTTCGTTCACTGCTCAGAGTGTGCTGTCCGGGCTGTGCTCCAAGCATTGTGTAGGACTTTGTGCTTTCGGCAGGTGTCAGAGGGTACACGGGAGACATCTGTTGAGGGACTGACGCACTATTCATTTGCTCTAGCCAAAGCGAGTTATGCTGCGGTCGAGACATTGAGCTCATGTAAGACACGTTGTGTCTTACGCCATGATCCGGGTCTGGTAACATATATGATGGTGGTTGAGCTGCATACGCATTTGTATTCTCGTTCTCGTACATTGGATATGTCGACGAATAGCTGCCGTGGCTCCATGGTATGGATGCAGGTGCTGCCGAGAGTGAAGAATAGTCAAGGTTGTTGGGCCACGTTGGATACGCGGTGTTCTGAGGCTGAGCGTATGCGTGATGTTGTGTTTGGAGATAGTGCATATGTCGACTCCTTGAGCTTGTTGAATATGGATGGAAGTGATGCTGGTGATGCCAGCTCCGACTGCCGCTGACAGTTGGATGGCTTACGTCAAGTACCGACGATCGTACCTTCCTCGTTAGCTAGACTCATGCACTCTGAGCAAGTACCTACTCTGAGGAATTGGCAGCCTTCCCAGCCGGCGGTCTTGCAGTTGTCGCAACCACTCCCGTCGCCTTGGTCACCACTGCATTTGATCTTGCGTTTGCGGCACCGTTCGCACTAAGATACTGGTAAGACGCCGCTGCATATAGTAAAAGCACTCTGCCAACTCACTGCGACTGGTACTCGCTTTCTTGGTGGTCCACCAGGCTTTGTTTCGTGTTCCGGGGTATCGCACTTGATCGAGTAGCCAGAATTGCCGTAATTCTCTGAATAGTGTTCGGCGCGAGAGGCCAGACTCATCGCCGGACCTGATCGACGATACAGGTCATTGAATGGACGTGTTGTTGCAAGCTTCATTTGACCATTAACGTACGAACGTTTGCTGTCACTCGGAGTACATACCATATTCGAAATTTCAGATGATATCCAAGACGAGAAGGGCTGAGCAAGAACCAATCGCAAGAAGATGCTGGTCAGGTCTCGGAATATATTCAGCGACTATCGATGGATTTTGAAAATGACCTAAGTCCCTAGAAGGCCTGGTGGATCAGTCGAGCTGCCAAGGAGTACGTCTCGATCAAAAGCTTCAGAAACGGATTGTAAACAGACAGGGGTATGAGAAGGTATAGTTAAAGGGCTGGCCTTACCAGGCTGCCAGATGGTTTGCTTCTGGTGTACTCCATCTCGTCATGGGTCGCGAGTGTGTCATGCTGATCACCACTTGATGTGCTCAAAGAGCAGCACTCATGCTCAAACCATTTCCCTAGGAGGTGATGGGTGGCGTCACTGAAACTTGGTCGTGCGATTGGTCTTTGTTGCGCAAAGTAGGCACCCGTGTCGCACACGAACGCTACGACAACCTGATGCCTCTGCAGAAGCATTGGCGGACCAATCTCAGGCATTTGCATAAATCGCCGCTTGGACGGTCTGCCTATACTGAATACTACCTTAATCAAAGCCGCTCGCAGGACTCGAAAGATTCCTTTTCGAATCTCTTGGACGCTGCCTCTCAAGCAGATGGGTTTTCCCCATGGATTCGTGCCTCATGCGCCTTGTTTCAGGTATGGACGAGAGTGACATGACTCCAGTCAAAGGAGGCAGCGCAACTGTGGGTACGATATGATTGCTGTGGGCCAATGATGTTGGAGTGGAGTGCTTCGAGAAGACCAATCTTGGACAGGAATTTGTTTGCTGTCTACCTCAACGTTCCATGCCCGATCTGAGATATGCCAGGATTCGCTGCATGATGACCTGCAGCAAACATCCACCCATAACGTGGGTAAACGGTTATTGCACTCTGCGTTGCAAGCCTTGCTATGGAGTCTCTCCACTATAGAAACGAGCACTGGGCATGCATGACAATCAACCTCAACAGAACGTCCTCAGATATCACGTTGTGATGCCGTCAAGACCAGCAAATTGCCTGGAACGTCAACCCAGCTGTTTGCAGTAGGGATCAACGTCGAAGCTGCCGGAGGAGGACCTTTGTGCCAAGCACTCGCGATTAGGCGGATATCTCGGAAGTATTGCGCACATGATTGCAGGGATAGGTAGGCTTGATGTGCATCATGAAGCTGTCGTTGCAAGCACGACCGCAGAGATGCATTCGCTAGAACCTGCTGCGAAGGTCTGAAGCCTCGGACCGCATTCTGTTACACAAGTTGCAGAAACTTGATCGTTGCTCATTTAAGCTAGCGGCTTTGAGTGGCACTCAGACTGACAAATGAGCTGATGAGGCATGGTGGGTGTTGTTGCACAGGAGTTCTGCGCCAGCTCCAATGTGAGCTAGCATGCCTTCAGCACTTTCGGCGCCCGTCATACGTTCTCAAACACCTCAAACGGCTTGAAACTCCCGAGTGGCATCAGCAAGTACCTGCCAGCTGAGAAAGTCGAAGTGGATTTTGGAACTTACTTGTCGATCCCAGAGTACTGCCATCGGTCACATGTTGGTGCAATTATGACTGGTGGAGGCCACCTCAGGAGCGTATGAGCACAACCTTCGAGTTCTTGAGCCTGCTTGTGAAGGAGGTCACATTGTAAATGCCTGTTACACCTGCTCCGCTCTTGAACAAATCTGAGGGTCAACTCGTGGATTCCCAGCAGTCAACAGCTCAACTCCTGTGCTTGAGCAATGTGAGCTGCGAGTACATTAGATCGTCCTGAGCTCTTCCTGCCTTATGGAGCTTGTGAGCATTTCGGGGGATTTTTGTGCTCCATGAGTCGGAAGTCGCGTACGACAGGAGTGGAAACTGGTGCAGTGAGACTTTCAGCAATACCATATCAAAAGCAAGGTCAACCGGACAGTATCCATCTTGCTGTCCTTGTCAGCTGATTCGTTAGTCATGCAGCAGGCGTTGAGGTTGGCCACTTATCTCTGTTTCAGGCATAGACATGATCAGCTGCTTTGTGTAACTCCAGGTGTTCTCCAGAATCGCAATTGCCTCCTTTCAAATCTGCTTCAAGCATCTCCTGCGTGCTTGTCTTCGCCAAGCACGATACTACGCTGTGGAAGTCATAGATCCTCACTGTGTTTGATAGTCAGTGATGATTGCGTGTCATACGACTGTTGAGACTTGATGGAAGCAACAAAGCAGGCGTGCACGCGGGCAGCGCCACGCCCCACGAGAGCAACGGCACCCTCCGGACACACAAAACGGCCGGTCGCTAGCCCAAAATAAGCGTGCAGCAGCGGCCACTTTGTTTGTCCGGAGGGGCACTTTTCGGCTCTAAATTTCACCGTAGCGCTGGCCACTTTGCCTCGGAGAAAGAAGGGGGGTCATTGCGGTAGAGTATGAAGATAGATAGTGCTCGATCTGAGCCTCGTTGCTCGGGTGAGGCTATTAGCCATGGGTAATAGCTATGGTGAGGGTCCCCGCCAGGGACGCTGCCACCCCAAACGTGGCCGCTGTTGAATGTCCTCTCATCACCTCTCGTCCAGCGAAACGATATCCACTCCGATAATTCGGACTCGAGAAGCAAGTACATTCTGACTCGCAAATCTTTAGCATCTTCGAAAGCCACCTGCGAGTCGCAGACTCTCCCCAGCAGGTTCTGCTGCTGAGACACGCGATATCAGTCAACGCACCGTCTTCACACAAGAACAATACCTCTTTTGATTGACAGCCTCAGGACATGTAAAGGGCCTTCTATCCGCCCGATTCTTTCATAGCATCCAGGTCTCCTGATGGACGGTCGAAGCGCGAGGCCCTGCCACCGGTGTTCTCGCTTTTGGTCTCCCCAGATCGCGCTAAAGAGCCTGATGGGCAGAGGATATAGAGCGGTCATAATGACTGCCGCAAGGATCTTGGACTTGTCTGGCGTTGATCCCGGGTCGCACTCGAGGGGCAAGTCCTCCTCAATCCGATCACTCGTGTCGCCGTAATCCGCCCAATACTGCAACCTATTCATATCCTTGTTCCAAGAATACCGGACTGTGGCTGTAAAAGTAGGGGCGGACATGCGAATAGAGGCGTCCGATATTTGACCGTATGGGTCTGAGCTGACAAGGTTGTGGTCTACCTCGCGTATTTGACAAGGATAGTGCAGGTCGCTTGTGTTCTCGGAGTTAAGATTCCACGTCATACAAGCAGCATTGATGGCTGCCCAAGACCAGGACGGAGCCCGATATTCAGCTGGTCTCTTCCCTACATGGTTGAGCTTGCTTCCCCACGGACGCCAAAGCAAGGCTTGAGGCATTGTATGCTCCCAGATGCCTGCGTAGTACCGGCCTAATAGAGGAGAAGCGATCTGACTGGCAGTGCCCGACAACTCAGGCAATAAGTCACTCTCGAAGGTCAATGCTCTTTGAGAGTATTCGTGAATGATCTGGTACCACAAGTGAAGTTTCATTTCAAGATCTTCTTCTCGCACGAACTTAGTGTACTGCAGTTTGAAATTGCCAGTGTCCGGTTCATTGTTGCGGTACATGGGATCCGTGACTGAGCCACATTCACATAGCAAAGACTGTCCACATTCCCAGTAAATCTCGTCATCTGTGTAGTGAATAATTCTTCGCGCAAGGAGTCGTTCTTGGAAGCACCAAGCTCTCTCAAATAGAGGCACAGGGTCGAAGACGGGAGGTGTCTGAATGAAATGGCGATGTTCAGTCTCTCTTCTGACATAAACCGTAACCGGTTGTCTATCTTTCTTGATTGTAGTCAGCTTGTGACTTCCGATTCGCTCCGAGAAACAGCCATCATCGCCGGTTCTTGTGCGTGTGGCAGAGATCACCACGTACGCATTTTCGTAAATGGAGGCCATCTGACCAGCTGAAACTTCCCAGTCGCGCTTGTCGTCCTGTATGATGCAAAGCGAGTCAATCCAGATATGCTTTAAGCCAAGCCGACACGAGATGTGAATGGCGTCCTGAAAAGTCTTCGTGAGCTCTGCAATGTCAATGCTCCGGCAATGGTCTTCATATTGCCTACTGTCGTTCTCGGGATTGGTTTCAGGCGATCAGCCTTTCTTCCCCAGCTATGACTCAACGCAACATATTCAGTGTCTTGCTTGAGCTCTGACCCAAATACAAGTCGGAGTGCTGAGCCTGGTCCAATCTCAAGCAATCTACTCGGGAACATACGCTGCCCTTCGTTCTTCTTGCACCACGTATGCTCAGCTGCACAGTCGTTGATCCAGGCCCGTAATGTATCAAAACAATCCGATGACGCAGAGTGGATAGGTACGTCGCCCGATGATAAGAGGTATGGCAGTGGACTGGGTTCATCTATGCCGAGTCAGCGTGTAGTGATAATGTCTGTGAAGTAGTGTTTCGTGCCTGGATGGGTGTAAAGCCGAAGGTCGAGCTCATTGCATCCCTCCTCCACCTTTCTACGGCGCCAAAGATGTATCCAGACACCTTCAGTTCGGGAAATCTCAATGCTTACACTTATTTCTTCCTCCGTCCAGACATCCCGGCAATTGGGTATGGGGAACCCCTGCTTCCAGAATTGGTCATACTTATCAACGCCATACATAACAAGCCTGCATCTGAAGCACGATTGAGCTGCATGGCGTAATTGTGGCACGGTGGAACGATGAGGAAGCGCCCCGGGCTCCCAGTTACCGCACATTTTACAAGCTCTGCTTTCTCCCTGTGGTACCAAGTTGCCCATCTTCCAAGCCACCGCTCCGGCCTGAGGAGCTTCCGATAGTCTCGATTATGCAGCAAACAAACGCTATTTAAACGTCACCGACATCATCTGTGCGGCTGCTTGAGACTGATTGGCAGTAAGAATACGTCTGAAAGTGGTGACATTGCGCATCCGTAGAACTCGATGAGATATGCAGTGAAGTAAACATAAAGACTACATTGAACGGACAGTATACAGCGCCATGCGAAGATGCCGCAGTCATAAGGACTGGGAAAGGTAAGCACAGTGGGATCGTGCCTGCATGAACATTAAAGCGCATCAATACGCAGAAGCTACTTTCACTCAAAGCAACTTTACCGACAATCGTAGATGTTTTCATGCAGTCATTAAGTGCTACCAACGTTCTCCTAGCCAGGTAGGACTCCAGCCTCAATTGTGTTGCTTCAAGCTATGTGCTGCTAGGCCCACCTCAATACAACTGCGAGGTGCCCCCCACTTCATCATTCCTCGCCCGAGACTCCATTCGTGTACGGCGAGCGGAAACCCGCGCCAGTGGGGGCCCAGAACCATAAAAAGTATACGTTCATCTTCTTGAACGCCTCGATGAAGTCTTTAGCTGATCTCCTAGTCGTGAAAGAGCTTTTCGCGATGGCACTCCAAGCATCTCTATACTGACGACAAGATCCATCTCTCCACTCTCGCTTCTCCTTTGGCCAATCTTCACCCTCTACGTACAAGATGTGCCTCACCTCGGTGAACATGTGTTCGGTATCTTCGGCTAGCGCACCAACATACTTCGCAGCTTCAGCAGCAATACCGTATTGCTTGTCCCTGCCTGGTATGTGGAAGTCGCCATATGTTTCACCCATCACTTCGCCGCACATTCGGGCCGTGGACGCTGCTTGCCTGGAACATATTATGATGGCTTCGAGAAGCTCTACGTCCGGTGTAGGACCTGCTTTCATGAAGTGTCTTGCGTGCGATTCAAGGTCGTTGTTGACCGCAAGAATCTCGTTCAGGGCTGTCTGCCGCCTCTGCTTTTCTGCTTCCGTATCGGATCGGGGTGGACCACCAGACATTTCGTCAAGATGCGTTGCCTACGCAATCTGGACTGAATCGGACTGGATGTGGAAGTGTGGTGCCTGGATGCGATTTGGATCGTGCTGGTGTCACACAGGTGAGTAGGTTGTACCAAAGGTCTACCACTGTCCAAGTATGCGAGATTGTTCTTGCAATGGTCATTCTCTATCCCTCCTCTTGACGTTATTTTATACCGTTTAACATCCTTCTCAAGGCGTTTGCACACCCTGAATAGTCACTGTGCCGACGACATCGACCTTGCGTCAAAGACGGCGTTGGACATACCCAAAACATCCTCAATGTAGTCACGGGCAGCACGAACGTCGGTTCGTCGATATAGCTAGAAGAACATCACCACGAGAGGGCAGGCGTTGGACCAACCGAGACTCTAGCGCGAACGGAAACCTAGTCATGACAAACAGCCGTCCATGGCTCCGACGAAAAGCTGACGACAAGGTCAAATCAACACCTAGTATGCACGCGCCTCAATGAAGCGTTTACCGCCCTCCGCAGATCCGATGACGCGTGCAACAAGCAACCGATACCGAACTGGAACTCGAGTCAATGGGCTCTTTCAGACCTCGAGCCAAATCAGACTCGTACGAGTCAAGCCACCATAACGAGCATCCGCTGTAGAAGCATAACAGTGGCTTTCGTTTACCAAGACCCTGGATCGAGATCAAGGATATTGATGTTGGGGAAAGGACGTTAGTGATATTGAAGAGCCAGGGGAGCATTGTCCATATATTTAATAGAAGGCAGAGAAGTGATCGGTCGTACACCACAAGCTACGTCAGGCACATGCCGTCTCAGCACAGTATTCACGTACGTAGGTAGGCGTGTGCGGATGCAATACACAGGCAGAACCTTACCTTTGTCTTGCAATAGAGACTAGCAAAGTATGCACATTTTGTATACAAATATACTCTTGTATTATTCTCGTCGTCTATTTATACTGTTCTAGCACGGTCACGTCAATGCTATATAGCTGTTGCTCTTGGGGTATCAGAAAACACACGTATAAACATAACATACAAGGCGGGTTGCCTATAGCACCGCCTGCTTCATTGAGACCATTATAATTTGATTCTGTCGTCGCTTCTTTGTCTCAAGTAGTGAAAGACCTCTGACCGAGCACGTCGCACTACTCAGTCAGACTTTCGGTCAACCCACCCACATCAACTGTGGGAGTAACAGTCGTAGGAACTCTCTTCGCCGCCACTGCCGCCGCGAAACCAGGAATAGGGCCAGACTGGTTTATTCCCGGAGGCCGACCAAAGAACGTACCTGCGCCGAGGGAGCCCGACATCGAATCCGTGGACGAAGTCTCATCACTCGACGGCGTTGGTATGCTGAGAGCATTGCTACTGACACTCCTCTTCGCGGCTGTACCGTTCGATTTCACCGTAGATGATGTCCCGGCGCTGAGCGTCGACGCATCACTTGATTTGACAACCTGTAGGGTGGGCGTCGTAGCGAAGTGGCTCGTTATGAGTGACGGTCTCGAAAACGTGCTTGCAGATGATGTTGACACGGTAGCGACGGATCTTAGGTCGGCCGCGCTTTTCATTCCTGTTGGGGCTCGGCCCCATTTGCTTGTGACCCAGCCGCCTACACTTCCTATCAGACCTCGGCTGTTCTGAGTTTGAGTTTGTTGCGCTTCTTTACGTATGCCGGATAGTGCTTGCATGCTAGCGCTGATGTTGTCTAGACCTGGTCGACTTGTAGCGGTGTACTCGGTGACCGATGCGAGAGGCTGGGATGCCGAGGTGAGTGGTTGACGCAGTGTGGTAGGCTTTGGCGCGAAGTGGTGTTTGTTTGCACTGAACGAGGCTGAACCGAGGAGACGAAGGGCGGAGGATGAAGAGTGCGGATGCTGGGCTAGGTGAATGTCCATGCCAGAAATTGAGAGGAGGGAGTCGTGGCTGTTCGAGCGACGAATCGAGGGTCGAATTTCTGGCACGTGGCTGGATGATGGATGTGTCAATTGTTGTGGTGGTTCGGGCTCAAGAGATCGTTGGTCGTCCTGCATGATGGGTGGACTCTCTTGTTTGATGGCTGCGACCGACGATGGCGATGTATCGGTCAGCGTATTGCCATTTTCAGACGTGTCCGGTGGTGCTGGGGGTTCTGGTATCGATGGCTGAGACGCCCGTGGCGTGAGATCCTGATCGGCGGGGTAGTGCAAATTCGTGCTCGACTTTGGCGTCAGTACCATGTGTGATAACGTGTCGTCCTGGCTGTCGGTGAACATAGGCTCTGCATATGTGGTCTCCAGCCCTGGCGCATCGTCTGATATTGTGGGTTCCATTGGCTCAAGATTGACCTCGTCGCTCGACTCTTCCTCGAATACGCTCAATTCCCGACCATCGGGTCTAACTCTTGGCTTGAATGGCATTGGGGAAGCAATGGTGAACGACTCGGGGCTTGTAGGTCTCGAGCTCTCTTCTTCGCGTTCGACCCGATCGAAAATGGAGCTGTTTCTGTCGAAGTACGACCTCGGCGAGCTTGCCATACTTGACAAGTACGTTGAACTTGTGGCAATTGACTGCATGGACCACCGATTGTCCTTTGCCTGTGGCATGTTCAGTGGCACAGCTGGGCTTGTTACATATCGCTGCGGCCTCATAACAGGTGTCGAGCGGCCTGATGTTGATGGGCTGGAAGTAAAAGCGGAAGGCATCAGTGCTTTTCGTCTAGGTGTGGCACGAGGAGTCTTTCGAATTGGCAACTTCTCCTTCTTCGCCCCAAGCTTGGTGTGGTAATGATGGTGGACGTGGACTTCCTGCTGCACCTTCTTCGGGAGCGACTGGGTATAGGCAAGCTCGTCATGCAGAGAAAGTTGTCGTGTCGGCATAGGTGTACTTTCATCCTCGACGGGCTGGTGTAGCATGATCTGCTCGCGTAGGCCCTGAACCTCGTCGTTGCTTGTCTGAAGAAGTTCTCTAAGCTCAGCGATTCCAGCTTGCAGCTTTGCATTGTCTTGCAATATATCTCTGACAAAATTGCTGACAACCTGCTTCTGTGGTCCTTCACGCTGCATGTTCTGGACAGCAGCGGTCGCCTTGAGTCGGCCTTCGGACAAGCCCAGCTCTCGTTCGAGTGCGCGGTCTCTTTCCATTCTGGCGACAATTTCCTCGTGCTTCTCTCTGTCGATCCTGGCAGACCATTCAATCTTCTGAACTTCCTGCTCCAGCTCGCGCACCTTTCTCTCGCTCTCCTTCCATCTGGCAATTGTGCTCCTAGTCTCTAACTTGCCATCCTCGAATTGCTTCGTAATGTCGGCGCACTCTCTCTCCACATCGAGCATCTTCAGTTCCAGCTCCTGGGTCCTCCTAGTCAAACCATTTAGCCTTCTGATTTCCTGCTCGCAGTCTTGGAGCAAGGCTTCTAGCTCTTGCACTCGTTTTCCGCTCTCGCCAAAAGTGGTGTTCAATCCTTCCAACTTTTGTAGCAATTCCCTATTTTCGACGACCATCCTATGATTGACATCTTGCAAGGAGGATTTTTCGTTCTCGAGACAGGCAACATAGCTAGAGAGACGTGCTTGTTCGGCTTGTGAATCTTTGACATAGGCTTCGTGACGGTCGAGTAATGCCTGTAGGGCGAATGTTAGTCCGCTGTCTGATCGCTTGTGCTTGCTCTGCGGCTGCTGCACAGCATTGGCCATGATCAGAGGGAAAGTCGATGTGCTGTAGATGCTTCTGCGATGCAGCGACTTCCTACTGACGCAGCTGCATGCGCATCCCACATCGTGATCGGCCATGTCACGCAACGGTGAGATAGCGGCCATACAAGCATTTGTTCGCACGCCAGCAGAAGGCACCATCCGCATCACTCGAGGTTCTACCTTGGACGAAGATGCCGTCACACCGCCTCAACAATAGAACAGAAACGTCACATCATCAAATTGCTGTAGGTGCACGTACCTGGCCAAGCCTGGCAGCAGTCTCGAGATCTCTCTCAAGACCACCTAAAGCCGCATTGTTGTTTTCAAGGTAAGCGCAATCTGATCTGCCGCAGCAGCATTGCATGGTCCTCGTGTGTGTCTCAGCAACGCCATTGGTGGAAGTGGCTGCAGGTATGTGGTTGTCATCGAGCGGGTGGTCAATGCGCATTAGATCGTTCTGCGAAATTGGATGGTGGAGCGAGTGGACAGGAGAGACAGGGTTCGTCGAGCAAAACCGTCGAAAGCGGGACGAAGTAGGGTTAAAGATGTTGTTGTTGTGGTCGGCGTGGTCGGCCATCGTGGCCAGTCTGAGCACCTATATCATTCGACTTCGCATGAGGGCAGAAAGTCCAAGTGAAATGGTTGTTGACAATGATGTTGATGTATTGTCCGCTGGTTTAGTCTTTGGGCCGTCCGCGGTAACACGGACTTCATTGGTCCAGCCCCTTGGCATCGTCCGGTCGCAGATATGCCGAATGGGTCACCCACCATCACAAGCCTCACGAATTCTGTTGCCTGCTGTGACGCGTAGGGTGACACGACTCGCACACAGTACAATGTCTGGACGGAGGTCGATCAGTGACTCTCCAGTAGCTGAACCGTCCATCGAGAAACCGAGGGCGCCTCAGGACTGAGCGCACTATCGGTCTTGGCGGAGGTACTGCTCGTCGTCACGCTCAAAGCGCTTAATCCGTAGCAGGTCGGGAGTAAAGCCAAACCCTCTGCATCCCCTACTAGCATCGTTCTTCGTTGTCCTAATGGCCCGAAGAAGCCACAAGAAATCGAGGGTGGGTTGTAGCGAGTGCAAGAGGAGACACCTGAAATGCGATGAAATTAAGCCGAAATGTATCAACTGTGTAACGGCGCATCTTAGGTGTCCTTATGAAAATGAGCCACGCCTGGTCAGCGACTATGCCTCTAGCCCCTCTCGAGAGGTCGTCAACGTGGCCAGCACTCCCTCCAGCCCCGCTCCTTCGAGAAGCCCCACGAGCACGGCCACCGTCTTCTCGCCGAGCCAAAATGCTGGCGACTCCACACTCAACGTGCTACACCTAGAGCTCTTATATCACTGGTCAAGGGGCCTCTATAAGAGTTTCTTAATGTCTACTGACGGTCCAGACCGCACATATTCTGACACCTGCATCAATCACGGCCTTCGACACTCGTTCCTGATGCGTCAGATCCTGGCCACATCTGCATTACATCTCAGCATTCTTCGACAAGACCAGCGAGCTTTCTACCATCAACATGCTACGCAGTTACAGTCCGAGGCATTAGCAGGTTACAACGCCATTCTCCAGGACCTGAACGAAACAAACATAGTGGCTGCATTTCTGGTCTCATCCTTGATCGGTATGCACGTCTTCTGTGATACATTCCTGGTTCGGGAAGACACCGAGCATACCTTCAACAGCACTCTTGACTCGCTCATTGGGTGCACCAACTTGCTCCGAGGCATCCGCTCCGTCATCAGTGATTGGTGGGTATTTCTTTGTCAGAGCGAACTCAGCGAAATCCTACTATCAGCGGGTAAGAAGCGGGAGGCTTACACGAATGCGCCTGTCAATCTGGCAGATTTGAACAAAATGGTCCACGCAGCCGACATAGGCACAACATCCAAGGAAGCCTACAAGGAAGCAGTGCGACAGCTCGAAGTTGTCTTTGCCGCGCAAGCTGACATGGAGAACCCTGAAGCCAGCACCTCAGCCAATATGATCTTCTCGTGGCTCGTCCTTGTACCAAAGGAATACGTTGAGCTGTTGTCAGCTCGACGACCAGAAGCCCTGGTCATTCTCTCGTACTATGCAGTCAATCTGCACTATCGGAAAGGCTTCTGGGCCATTAACGATGCGGGCAGGTTTCTGATCGAAGGTATCAGCTCGCATCTGGGCAGGCATTGGGACCAGTGGCTTGCTTGGCCCCGGCAGGTAGCCTCGACATGATTTTCCCATACACCAAGCCACGTGCTGTAATCTGTGTGCATATTTGGTAAGTTTCTTTCAGGACAGCTTGCAGGCCACTCTATGACGCATGCAAACGGTGCATAATACTTTTATCTCGACCCCGGAGGAAAGTGCCAAGCCACGTCACGAAAGTGAAAGCAGGCAGGACGGAGACTTCTGTGTCGCACAACGCATCTCTCAACGGCCTTCCCACATTCCGCAGCATCTTGACGTCTTTTACTTTCAAGCTCTTAGGAACCGAAGCACCCGATGTGGTCTTGTGCGATGCCTTGCCTTTTGCAAATACTAGTCCTTGGGGCGCTGACCTGCCTGCTTATCCCGGCATCCTGGTAAGGCAATTATCTTGCACACCAGAGTCAGTCTGACACTACTTAGCCAGGATGTGAAGCCTCAGGCGAGTGCCGGCTTTCAAATGACGATGCCGTCGAGGTTCAATGCCGACGTCCATATCGATACTTCGACATTTCAACAACGAACACCACCGAATTGGAAGTTTGAAGATCAGTTCGAGTTTTATGGCTTCTGGCTTGCCAATGAAGAATACGTCGTGAGCAATGCTTTGACAGGCGTCATGGATCTGCTGGAAACCACGATGAAGGTGCTCAGCGGCACGTCCGGCGAAGGTCTGCCATTTGGTGAAGAAGACCCCTCTTTTCAACGCTACTTTCGAACGGGGGACTTGGACCAAGTCGGGGCAGTATTTCAGAGGATCTTAGGTATACTGGGGGCCCCCGGAACTTCCGCCATCAGACAATGCATCGAAGCGAGCAAGCTTCTACTGATCTATGGGGATGGACCGAACTCGAATCGTAATTGTGCCGATGAGACAAGAGGAGTTTTTGCGTACTACAACGCTTTCGAAGACAGTAACAAGATACCACGAAGCTATTTGGCGTTCTGCAAGCGCTTTTTCGACAGCTACAAGGCGCACAAGCCAATGGGTTGGGATGTGAGCATATCTTATGTAGACTCTACCAAGATGGGTACCTCTATCGACATTGCTGACCCACGCCAATTACCTGAAGCTGAATCCGGTGCTTCGATTGTTCTACATGGTGAGCCTCTCGAACCCCAACATACAACCTGTGAAACTAATATTGGCCTAGAACTCCTGCATTGGAGCGACATCACCAAACCTGTCGTGCCAAATCAAATAGAAGATCTCATTTTGGTCCGCCCCGACACTGGGGAAGAAAGAACCGCGTACAGGTCCTTCTATGGCGCAAAAGTCAAAGATTCAGCTTGGAAGGCGAAGCAGCCCCCAGTGAGTGCTGGACAGAACATGCTGGAAATTCATGCATTGCTAATGATTTTGCCTAGACGGAGAACGCAGACACGTATGTCTACATGGTATTGGAAATATTCTACCGCTATCGATACGGCAAACAGCCATGGCAAGACTCTCCAGACCTACATGGTCAGCCTACGAGCCCCAACATTCCACCCGCTGCGCCTTGAAATGAGAGTGGAGGTTACTGGTGCCCCATCCAAGCGGGCGGACTGTCAAAAAGAAGATAGCATGGCTGCGGCGTGTAGTGAATAGGATCCATTGCAGCTCTTTCTGCGTGAAGGCCAGCAAAATGTAACTGTTCGCACCTTCCAAGTTTATCCTTCTAAATATTTACCACCCTGACTAGGTTGACTTCACCTAGCTTGCACAGCCTTCGACTCTCCGAGCACAACTTTACCACCCTGCATGCTGGACGATGAGTTCGCTTGTCTTTCTCTTCGCAGCAATGCTGTGTTTGGCCTCGAGGTAGATAGCAATGCAAACATGATAGCTAACGTTAACTGAAGTCGTAACAGTCTCGAGAGCAACCACGGAAATATGGTTCGTACTGGGATTCGACCTCCGCTTCTCGACAAGAAACATCCGACTGCCGACTCAGGAAAGAGAGACATGGGCATCGGTCAGCCTGACCCATTCCCTCAAGACCCGTGGCCTGCGGGTCAAACTACTTTGAATTTCACCAATTTCCATCTGAGGATTACATGAAAGCTGTACTGTACTCTATGATAGAGATCCAGGACATCCTTACAACCTCAGTGAGAATACTGGCGCAAGAGGCTGGAAAGCAGCAAGTCACCAATCCCTCGTTTTCACGCTATTTCCTTCCTCAGACAGACTATCTCATAGCTGTTGTAGGAGTCTTCCAAAACATCCTTGCAAAGATTGGCTGCGACAGGTACGCCACGTTGCTACAATGCCCCTCCGTGAGGAAAGAGAAGATAGTCATATACTACGGTGACCCTCCCTTTGAGGAGGATCCTACATCAGAAGGCTGCAGGGATTCCGATACGTGGGCATTCGTAGGCGACGGTGACGGTACTGGGGATTTCGGCTTTCCTTACTTCATGTCGATCTGCCCGAAGTGGTTCAACGCGTATAGAGGCGTCAAACGAGTGCCTGCTGCAATGCTTGGCAATGTGATCGATCCTGGCTGTACGCCGCAAGAGCAGCATGTAACCTGGTCTGCCACGAAGGAGCTGCTACATGGTAAAACCCAACTGGACAAGCGGCTACTCAATTGGACGCTGATGCAATCCAGAACTTTTGCACATGCGTTTCCTCTACGAAACAATACTACCCTATCAGATCAACGATATTCTAGTTACCCTTCCGCCGCCGGATAACAGAATATTCAAGGCTTACGGGGGATGGCTTTCGATGCACTTCAACGAGTGGTCAGGTGGCTACCCATCAGTAAGCCGAGCGCGACTTGGTCTTGTTATCCACATGGTTGCGTCTTTACTAACCTCGTCGCATCGCAGACCATGAACATCGATAACTATGTGTTCACGGCTTTGGAAATCTACTATACCGAATGGAAGAAGCAGGAGAATATTGTTCCTAGCGACTGGGCAGACCCACCTGATATAAGAATCGCAGGCACGCAGCAGTGTCCACCACTTAATCTGCCTGAACCACTGGCAGCTCCGCCACCACCTGCAGCACCACCACGCCGGGGATTTCACACTTCTGACGCCTCGAAAGGTCCTCCATGACTGACAGCTGGCTCCCGGTCATGAGCTTGTGGCGATCCAACCAACCAGTGACTGACTCCAGGGCCACCATGTCCGAGAGCGCAGAATCACTGCAACAGCAGGAGACAAGTAGCGTCCGGCGCAAACTCTTGTTCGGCTCCATTGCTGAACCTGGAAAGCACTTCAACTCGAGGCTCTCGACACTCGCTCGGGAAACATGCGGTCTTGAGGTTCTCGTCGTTACCGCGTTAGGGTATAAGACTTGCATACCCGTAGAACGACCGGGGTTAATGTACCTACCCAGTTCTGTGCATGGCGGTACGATACGGAGTCGATGTCCTGAGGGTGGAGGGGAGAGTAATGCGAGGAAGGTCAGGGTTGGATTAAGTGTAGCTAAGTCTTACTGAGCATCACGTTGTTGGCAAGGGTAAGGGTGCTCCAGTAGGTAAGTTGATGCTACATACCGTACATACGAACCGAGCGAGCAAGCAAGCGAGCAACAAACACATCGTCATGTCTTGGCGGGTCATGTCGCCAGGTCTTGCGGTGCGGTGGGGTCGGCATTTTTCACGTGCGAGTATGCCAGAACTTACTTATATCCACAGAGAGAAAGTGAGTATGTGTGATCTGATCAACGATTATATCTCTTCCTTGAGGAGATCCAAATGAATGCCTAGTCCTGTTACAACTAGTCTATAAGATAGCTTTTCCCGATTACAATCCTGTAGAGTCCAACAATGAGTATTCTGAAGTGAATGTGTCTCGCCCGACGCCGTTGCAATCGTCGTTGCAGTTGCGGTTGCATTGACTTGATTTTCCTGTCCGTCTTGCCATTACGCGGTGGTTGGATTTGGATTTGTAGAGACGAATGGTGTCTCTGGTGGGTGGAGTCCTTGAGCTTAAGCGGCCCAGGCGGACCAGCTCTGTTGAGCAGCCTCGTCTTCCTGCTCGTACTCTGACTGTCCGTGCTCGGACATCTCCTGCTCAGGCATCTCGTGCTGCTCGGGCATTTCTTCGTACTCTGGCATCTGCTCGGGCATCTCGTGCACATGGCCTTCCTGCTGCTCTTCTGATTCCTGGGTCTCAGTCCAAGAATTCCAACTCTCTTCCTCCTCCTGCTCTTCCTCGTTATGACCTTTCATCTCATAGCCTTCCTCCGCATGCTGCATTTGCTCATGACCTTCCTGCTCGTGCTCTTGCTCTTGCTCTCTATGCCCATAGCCTTCCATCTCGTGGCCTTGCTGCTCATGCTCGTGGCCTTGCTGCTCATGCTTGTGGCCTTGCTGCTCATGCTCGTGTGATTCCTCAGCCTCAGCCCAAGCTTTCCATGTGTGCTTTGGGGCTCTCACTGTAGTAGTGGGGGTTGACCTGGCCCAGTTCTTCCAAGTCTCGATGGACTTAGTCTTCGTCACTAGAGTTGTGCTGGTCTCGTCCATTGTGGTAGTGACGGTTGTAGAGTCCGTCACGGTGGTAGAGGCCGTCAATGCTAAGCTTGTGTTAGTGTGGCTTATAACTGCTAGTTGTGGTAGTCAAAATGGTAGAAAAAGTATTAATCAAGGATGCGGATGTAGAGTGATGGTCCATAAAGCAGACGTCCTAGGCTCGCCAGATGAAGTAGCACTAGTTGTGATGGGGTAAGTAGCATGACTTATGGTGGAGGTAGCAGCAGCTGTAGTCGACGTGGTAGTATGACTTGTGGTAACGACAGACTCACTCGTAATAGGGCTGGTCGTAGCAGCAGCTGTGGTCGTGGTCGTAGAACTCGCAATGGCTGTGGACGTAGAACTTGCAGTGGATGTGCTTGTAGAAGTCGCAGCAGCGATGGTCGAAGTTGCAGCAGCGATGGTCGAAGTTACAGCGGCGATGATCGAGGTTGCAGCGGCGACGGTCGTGGTTGCAGCAGCGACGGTTGTAGTTGCAGCAGC
>Ga0210040_10000644_pt1 | contig 57239 bp, 47 predicted proteins | sample CryGeyCG12114_NA_FD_185462 | JGI IMG/M metagenome (GOLD analysis project Ga0210040, IMG submission 185462) | Groundwater microbial communities from aquifer - Crystal Geyser CG19_WC_8/21/14_NA (SPAdes) (version 2) | ecosystem: Environmental > Aquatic > Deep subsurface > Groundwater | place: USA...
GGTGGTGTTGGTGTTTTCGGGGGAGGTTATGGAGAGGGATGGCGTGGGTGTGGGTGTGGCCATTACTGCTGCCATTGAGGGGTACTGGTCTGGTTCGTTGTGGTGAGGGTGAGGGTTGCTGGCGGTGTTCATGGGATGGGATGGGATGGGCTGTGTGAGCTGGTGAGTCAGGAAATAATGCGTCGGCGAGTACAGTGGGAGTCAGTCCTGGATATCAGCAACGCAGAAGCTATCTATTCATTTACCGTACCGTACAGTGACATATGTGTCCGCACACACCTCCCAGCAATCACTGGCATCTAATGTGATGCAGCCTGAAACGCATCTCCACATCTCATCAAGCATGATCCCTCCCGTACTCTATAGAAACGAGGGCACGGTAGCTTGCCGTCACGCACGGCCACGCGTCGGTACAGTACATGACTCGGACATCACAAGATCAGGACCGTCCACGTAGACTGTGATCAAAACTGGCCCGGGGGTGATTGAAGGGGTTCTTGAATCGAGAAAGGCACGTCAACGAGAGATGTTGGCCGATTGGCTGTTGTTGGCGCTTGAGAAGCTGACTTCAGTGGTGAAACGAGTTTCAGCACTGCATGTGCACGCGCTAAGTGAGGTGGCTTATCGTGGCTTCGGGAACGCACAGCTAAAGAAAAGCTTAAGCTAGTGGCGGGTTCTGATGTACTACGGGTATATGGCTTGTGGAGTGGTTGGGAGGAAATAGCATCGTCACAGCCAGATTTTCTGTATGGGAGAATGAGGCTCTTAACGTTAGCTAGCATCTCCACGCAAAACAGGACTAAAGCTCATCAATACTGCTTGGTAGCCAACGGCTTTACATAGGGCATCTGCATATCGAACGAGTCCACTGTCGTTGCCTCATATCCGCACGACATAATTCCACTGGCTCCAATAACATCTGCACGAATTGACCAGCCGCATCGACGAGACTGTGCTCAGACGGATTGCCGACACAGCCGCAAGGACCAGCTAGGCCCTATCGTTATATTCACGGTCGTGCCGGGTTCCGGGTTTACGATAGTCGCAAGTCGAGCTATGTCTCGGTCTCAAGCAGATGGCCGGGTAGAGCGTCATGGCTCCAAACGTCGTAGAATCACCACAGTACGGCAGCCAGATGACGACAACGAGACTAGCTCATCTGGTCTCGGCTCAGACTCAGACTCAGACTCAGAAGCTCCTCCACGAGCCGCGTTGACACGAACAAATGGCGTGCGTGCTAACGACGCGGAGGACACGTCCTCTTCAGGCTCCTCATCGGAAGACAACACACTGGCAGACCAACCATCAACTCCACCTCTCGACACATCCAACACCACTCAGCCACTACCACCCAACACAGACATCCACAACCGCCTCACGTCATTCTTCTCCCGGCTAGCGGAGCAGAGAGCCAAGCCAGACACGGCAACAGACGAGGTCATAGAAGCGGGTTCGTCGGACTCAGGGTACGAAGACGACGAGGAGGGCAAGCAGTACGTTGAGCTTGATTTGGCGTTGGGCGTGTTGAGCGAAGATCCAGATGGGGAGGTAAAGGTACCGAGAGGGCAGCAGGAGGGTGCTCTGTCAGATGGTGCAGAAGACGGGCAGGAAGAGGAGGAGGGAGGCAGGACTGATGTCCTTCGGACTTTGGAGTCTGTTGCTGGTGGTGGTGGTAGCAAGTTGAGACATGGCGGTAAGAAACGCGCGATTGAGGAGGTCGGATAGAGGAGGGGAAGGAGTGTAATGCAGTGCAATGTACATTGCATTATGTCTCGACATAAATCATGCTCTATTTTGATGTTCCCCCGAGAACGACCAAGTTGGCTGAATGCGCCACGAACGCCTATACTAGACATAACCCCATACCGCTAATATGCAATATGCATTATGCAATCTCTACACTGAATGCCCTCCTAGCATCTCCAGTCACCACTACGAAAATGCCCTACGAGACCTCCTTCAATCTACACGACCACCCACTATTAGCCTCCAACAACGGCAATGACGCCCCAAGGCACCAACCCAGCTCATTGCCCGCAATCTTCTTCGCAATCTTCACTTCCCGCTCAATCGGTAACTCATACCCCGTATGCAGCAGCGCCAACATGAAGTTCAAATCAAGACACCACTCCGGCCGATCCTCCAGTTCCTTGATGGCGGCCTTATCGAACGTCGACTCCCACGTAGCACTGCCCGAGCACACCTTATGCGTCAGGTCGTGGAGTTCGCGGACCGTGAAGCTGTCTGGCATGCCGAGGTCTTTGGTGCGGTCGTAGAAGTAGGAGAAGATGTAGACGTCTTCGCGGGCGAAGGTTTTGGCTAGAGGGGGTTGGTGAACGCCGTTGAAGGAGCAAGGGGCCAGACTGCATTTGGCGTCTTTGTGGAGGAGTTGTTCGGTTAGGGAGCGGCATTGGGCGGGAAGGGAGTCGGTGGGGCCGTACATTGTTACAGTGTGATCACCTTTGAGCGGGTGGGTGGAGGGGAAGGTGAGGTCGACGCGGCGGGAGGCGTTGGGAGCGATGCAGGGGTTGGCGATCGGTTCGTTGAGAAAGGAGAGGGAGGTAGGGTTCTGGTTTGCGGCGTTTTCGAGCACGAGGGTGTGCAGGGCTTTGCGGGCGGACATTAGGCCGTAGCCGAGGTGGGAGTGTTGGTAGAGTTCGAAGGAGCGGCCGCCGAAGTTGAGACTGTATTTGTGGTCGCCTTCTTCCATTTGGGAGACTGAGGGCATGCCACCACCGGGGGATTCTGGGAAGGTGGGCTGGAAAACAACTTGAGTGCTTCCGCCGCCCAGGTCGAATATTGCCGCTGTTGGAGATTTGTCTGGGCCGCCAATCTTGCCTAAGAGGTAGTTTGTGGTGATCCATGCGTATACACCTTCCATTTCACCTGGCATGATCTCCACGCCACCTTTCTCAGCAGACACGACAGGAAAGGGATAGGCTGTCTCTAGGCGGTGACGGACAGCGTCGAGGATCTTTGCGCTCATTTCGTCACCCAACAGACGCAGGCCAGCTGTTGCTTTGACCGCTATGGGCGAGCATGACTTGTAGTCGTCTGGGACGGTGTCCATGGCGACCTTCAGAAGCGGATCGAGAGACATAGCAGCGCCTTCAGCATCTGTCTTGTACGATGAGAGTCCTGAACCGCCCTCTCGCTTCTCCGTCATCTTGAATTCTTCATTCTCTAGTTCTGGGGTGGAGCCGCAGTTGTTGAACTTGTAAACGTGTATCCTCGAGCCGGTACTCCCCGCATCAATCATGATAGCGTACTGAACGAGCGGTTTCGCCGAATCGTGAGGCTGTGTGCATTTCATTGTAGGTGAATTCGCCGAGGAGTAGATATTCTTGCCTCCTGCTATGCTGCTGATACTACTGGTGGTGGTGCCGGAGAAGACGAAGAAATAGAGGAAGAGTATGATGGCCGCCACACCACCCATTCTCAAGGCCTTCCCTTGCCTGTTCTGCGACATGACGGCGTTCTGTGCTCTCTCCATGAATGAAGGTTCTCCTGCTTGCCTGCCGGACTTCTCGAAGGGGTCCCAGGGTGTATTATCCCTATCCCTACCCATCTGTGGTCTGGGAAGACTCGAGCCAACTGAGCGTCGTCGAGGAGAAGATCCAAAAGGAACGTAAGACCAGATGCCAGATCGGTCGGAATTCACACCAGAGGACATGTTGAGGGAAACATTGAAATCAGAGTTCGAGAGGGTGCCAGTGCACATGCATTAGGAGATTTTGGCATGCGATCGACATGAGATGGTCCAGAAATTTAGCGAGCCAGATGCAGCAAATCGGAGCTGTTTTGTCCATCACAGGATATCCGACTCTCACAGTACAAGCTCGTACGCCCATGCACTTTCACTTGAGCTTGTAGAGCTACATTATCTACAGCGCAACCATCATGTCAACCCCGGTCCCTTCTCCGTCAGCACTACGATATCTTGCTACGTGTCTGAGAAGTCGGCCACCTCAGCCAAAAACTACAATTCACGTCCAGCAAATATGTCTCCTCTCACGACCGAAGTCACGAGCAGCGTCATGTAGCGGCCTCAGATCGAATCAACAATGTACATATACAACCAGTGCACTCCGTCGCGCAGAAGATGGTGCCTCAGCTAGTCAAAAAAGAGCTCGCATCAAAGTTGGGAAAGACGCGATCCAGAAAGAGTATCAACTTGATGAAGATATCCCAGCCCAACATGTACAGCTCAAGGACTCTGAGGGTAAACTTCTCGAAGCGCAATCTATGTTCTCTCTGCTTCGCTCTATCAACCGCGACACGGAAGTAGTTCGCGCGCTTGCGACACCACCAGGAAAGCCGGCTATTGTTGAGCTTACCACGAAAGAGATCCTACTCGACCGCTTAAAACAGAAACAATTACAGGCTGCGAGCGTCGAGAAGGTCAAGCGTGATAGCAAGCCGAAGCAGATCGAGCTGAACTGGGCCATTAGTGGGAACGACCTGGACATGAAGATGAAGCAGCTCCGCCAGTTCGTGGAGAAAGGGAAGAAAGTTGAGATACTGCTTGCTGCGAAGAAGAGACAGAGAAAGGCTACCCCAGAGGAGGCAAATACTGTAGTTGAGGAGATACGGAAGACAATGGATGAGATCGAAGGATGTAAGGAGCTCAAGCCGTTGGATGGCAAGATAGGGGGGCAGGCTTTGATGACGGTCGGAAAGCAGAGAGGCTGAGATCACCAAGTCTGAGAGTCCACTGTTCTCGGACAGTCTGCAATGATCATGGCCAGCGCATCATGCTGTTCATTACTACCGCAAGAAAGCGCCCGCAAACAAAGGGACCCGTCAATTCGCCTTCCGCATACCTGTGACCGTCGACGAGACCCGTCGCCTCCGATGATGATTCTCTATGCCACGGAATGACTGCGATGTCGCAACGAGATTCCCCTACTTGTCCGAGGGACAAAGTCGTTGACGGCACTAGCCGCTTTCAAGACAAATCCTAGATGCATGTAATTGGGAGCGGAGCATCGTGGAATGTGCGTTGCACTATCAACAAACCCGCCTTCATCGGCTGCGCACGCCAATGACAGTCTGCTATCCTGACGAGGTTTCTGTCAAGCCCTGCCTACAACCTGCCGCACTCCTTTACACTGTGCCAAGATGACTCTGTGACCCGAGCTTGCGAGTCGTAAACTATGCCCTTGTCAGCATGATCCCGCATCAGTCTGCGAGATCGTGAAGAAGGAACGAGGAAACCTCACACGACGGCCAGTCTGAGAGGAATGCCTTCAAGACGGAAAACTTGCAGCGGTCCGCACCCAATAAGGTACAAACAACTATTGTTAGAGACGGTCGAGACACAGATGCTTGAAGAGGCACACCACTGCTGCCTCGTTCCTATGCCATACACCCACTACTGCTCGTAGTCGCCAGTCGTGTTCACGGTAAAGAGTTGCTTCCACAACACCAGGGATCGATATTCAAACTACCGGAGTATTTTGTGACGGTCCGTTGTTGAAAGAGCGACCAATCATGCAGATCACGTGGCAAGTACTTTTGTCGACCCCGCTACCACGCGTTCTGAGCCTACAACTTTCGTGAATGACTTGTCCCTCGCACTCTAATTGGTGCTGCTCGTGCACTAAATAGGTAGGCAGAGCTCGACAAAGAGCTGCTGCGCTGCAGCTGAGCTTGCCCGACTGCGATGAGACTGCCTCATCTCTTCGTGCGAGACTCGTCATGGCTACTCTGTGTTCTATTCGACTGCTTCCACTGCAGTCGTGGTCGGGGAACTGGACGATGTTCGCAGGATGCACCGTAGCCTGACATGATAGCGACATGGCCGAGGATGCTCATCTGCAGTCGAGCGCCGGCGACAGGTCCTGGGAACACGATCAACGGACAAAGTCACACAATTCTAGGTTCACAGTTACCCTTTCGAGGGCGCGAAGCTCACCCTCGACCTCAAACGGAAAAGTTGGCCCAGCGGAGGAGCCGGCCAGGCAATACGGATCTGCGAGACTATCCGGCAGTGCTAATGCAGTTCTGGGCGATGTACATAACTACAATCATTATCAGAGTGCTGATGCAAAGACAGCGCTGGTCCATCACGGTCTATAATCCCACACTTTGCTGTTCCAGACTCGATGGCTAACCTTCCCAGATTCTGGGCTTGAGGTAGGCATAGACACAATCTCAGACTACGATGCTCGGCGCGAGGAATGGCTTCGCAGTCAACCTCGCATACCTGAGACTTGTCAGTGGATATTTCGAGTCCCAGAGTATAGGAGATGGTACTCAGGCGACGGTCCGCCTATCTTAATATGCCTTGGGTCCGTTGGTTGTGGAAAGTCGACTACTGCCGGAGCAGTTGTTGACTCCCTACATCAAGATCAAAGCCAAAGAGATCGCGGCGTTATCACCTTCTTTGTCAATACTTCTCCGAACCACGAAAATACTGCTATGGGGCTTGTCAGAGCCTTGATCAAACAGCTTGTAGCTCACTATCGCGAGACTGAAAGAGAACTGCATAGCGATACTCAAACGGCTCTGAAGGAGGCTTTCAGATATCCTAAATCGTTGCAGGACATTGGTATACTGACCCGGTTGCTCGAATTACTGATCACCGGTTCTGGGGGCTATACATTCGTCATCGATGGGGTTGATTACTTACAAGAACAGGAGATAGTGTCCTACTTGAAGGTCGTTCGTGACATCTTCAAAAAGCAAGCGGGTCCACGTTCGAACAGCAAGTTTATCATGTTCTGCCGAGAGACTCTAGGACGAGGTATACGTCCCGAGAGCTTGGCTTCTTCAATCACAGTTAGGATAGGCCTTGCTCACCTCAAACATGACATCTACAGATATGTCGACTATCTGATCGCTGCAAAGCAACTGGACAGAGAAATAACCACTGATGATGCACTCCTCGATGAGATCAAACGCGTACTTAAAGCAAACAGCGCGAAAATGTAAGATGCCCACGTATCGTCCACCCACCTGGAATTGACCTTTAGTACCAACGTGACGGCCCCGTTCTTTCAGACAGTACTGGATAGGGTGCTGCCTCACCGTATACGGAAGCCTTCTACAAAACGCTTGGACAGAAGTGTCCTATTGCCAGTACCCTCTATGGCATTCTGTCAAGGCCTGATGGGCGAAAGCCTTGGCATGCATGACTATCTTTGCAGGCACTGGCTTTCTCATAATCGACAAATCACGACGACAGGGGAAGCGTTCACGCTATTCGCTGGGCTATGTCTCGCACACGACCCCGATCTACAGCCATGGGCGACTGGGACCACCACTGGACTCGACCATTACCGAAGGCTAGTGGATTTTGCAATCATGAACGAGCACTTCCATTACTGAGGCTTACCGTCGATCATCTCCAACAGGAGAAACCGACCTTTTGTCGCAGAGTGTTTCTAGGCTTGTGCCCTGGTACTGATTCGAGCTTCTTGCATATCGCCGCAGCGCTTGGTAATAGTGAGATTGTGGACATCCTGCTTGAAGTCTGCTGCAAGGACTTCGCAGATGGCTTGGGAAGGAGTCCCGCTGCTTTGGCTATATCTTGTCATCAAAGTCATCTTTTTGAACGTCTACTACCACGTCTAGAGGCATCCTTTGAAGGTGGTCTGTGGTGTTTGACAAATGTGATGGACGAGCAGATGTGGGAAAATACACTTCAGGTCTGCGTTGCTAACGACGAGCAGACCTGTTTGATGATAATAGTGACCAACTACCTGACCGGGCTACCTGACTCCAACCACCAAGACGTCAATGAGAGTTGGCGTAAGGTGCTTTCCGCGGTGTTCTTCCAGGCCTGCCGACTAGCAGAGGATGATTGTGCACGGTTCGTCGCTGGACTTGACCTTGTCGACCCCAACATTTTCTTTGAGCTCCAAGTGCCAAGAGCCTCCAGCAGGTCACACCGCCGACGTTCTAGCGTCAAGTGCTACTCAACGCTGTCTAAAGCCTTGGAGCTTGGCGACATCCGCTTGATGCAAAACCTCCTACGACTGGGAGCAGATCCTCGTGCGCGGGGTGATCACCCAAACATGACCGATATTATCAAACGCTTCGGGAGCCGCTTCGATCGTGCAGGTCCTTTTATAGAGGTACTGGTATGCCATGGTTGGCCGTCGAAGTACGGCGACGGATTTCCGGTGGCGAGCTGGCTAGAAGAATTGGTATGTCTGGAACCACCCTCCACCTGGCCGAGCCTACGTTTCCGCAGAGCTAATCAGTACCTCCGTTCGATCCTTAGGGTACTGTCCCACGTCACAGACGATGATCAACTGCGAGCTCTGAGGCAGCATTACAGACCTAACTCACGGGCGAATGTGCTTTTCGGGGAGTGGCTGAAGGTTGTGCCGGACGATGTCCTGGTCCCCATATTGAAATACAACTGGCTTCACCATGACTATCTGATATCGGTTGAAATGTTGAACATAATGGCTATGCGAGGTACTTCGAGGTGTTTGGAAACCTGGATGAGCTCGGAGACTTGGATGCGCTTGGAAAGTGCAACGGGCTCCTTGGGCTTAGTAGACAGACTAGCCGCGATCGGCGTCAAATTACACGGGCCGCCTACACCAGAAGGCTTTGGCCAGCGACGCCAGGGGAGCCTGCAAGTGCATCCGGAGGGATGCACCAGGCAGACAGAGTTGTGGCACAGTCGAGAACAAAGGGTGGAATTTCTTGTTTGGTACAGTGCACAAGCTCGTGCAGTCCTACTGCCGGACGCTGACGCGGCGACTGGCCGGTACAAGTTTCTCATTGAGGCCCTCGATAGTCACGGAAGGTGTGCAGTCGACAAAACTGACACGCTGCCATGGGTTCGACTTTACATCGCTACGAGGGGTGATCGATATAGGACAAACGAACTATATCACCAACTGGCCCAAGCAAAATCGGATGCCAACCCTGGCCTTAATTTTCCAGCAGGCTACACCAAGTTTGAAGAAGATCTAGGCGAGACTTGGGTCATCTCCAGGTCAGTCATCAGGTGCATCTATCGCTGGAACTTCCGCTTGAATCGGAAAAGAGGTAAAAGCTGCTCAGAAGCTGACACAATGTACATGGCAATGGTCTGGATGGAGTTTATTGAAGCGATGTGTCCACAGGGTCCACCAATTCCTTCCTTCGCAAGTTCCTCTCAATATGCACTGTATTTGCTGGGGAAAGTTCAGCCTTTGAGTTTCTCATGATCACAGAGCCTCATTTGAGGAGTCATCTGAGCTCACACTCTCGGTATTTACATCTACAGTCTTACCAAACTGCTTATATTGCTCTGTCTTGTGGGCTAATAGCTTGTTAACACTGTAGAGACGGTCCTCAGCTTTCGGAGAGCAGGCTCATTCTTGATATATAACCCTTGTTGCTTCTTTCCACCCAGGAGTTGCCAGCCGCCGACGGACTTGCCTCGAGCGATCTACCCTGCATACCGAGGGCCTCCGTTTTATTGATCTTTGTGCACACTACGGGGCAACTGTGCCCGTTAGTACCTCGATACCACTGGACAGCAAGCTATCGAGACCTTGCTTGCACATACGTGTCATCAGCAAGTTGGCCTAGATCCCCACCAGCTAAATCCGACATGATGGCCAGCAGCGGCGCAACGAACTCAATTCTCGCAAACCCACGCGAAGACAAGGAACAACATATCAGAAGTTTTGTTCAGCGGCACCTTCGGGCTCGAATGAGCTGCAGGTCAGAGTGCTTGGAGTGCGCAAATCCCGTAACATCGAGATTTACATTACCTTGAGACTGCTGAAGTTGTCCCTACAACACTAGCCTTCTCACTTACATGTTATAAGCGTCAACAAAGAACGATGGCATGTACGCATTCGAGTAGCCCTCGACGAAAGTCGGGATAGATTGTATGACAGTAAATACCTCGCTTAGGGCTATCTAGGTAGCTAGGTTACTTAGACGGCTAGGTTGTATACTCGATGGCGCCGTTCGAGCAACAGCGAGCTCGGGTCAGGGTTAATCAGGTTAGAGTTGGGGGATTGAGTCTGGAGGTTCAGCCAGGCATAAAGAAGAAAAAAGATTGAAATTAATTCGATCTCCCACTGTAGAGATATATCGTCGGTAATACAGTGATTTCCCGGTATGGACCAGTCAAATGTGCGTAGTAGATTGCTAAATCGCGAAAGATTGGATCCTTCTTCGTCGACGGGTACACGGATACTGTATTTAGCACCAAGAAACGAGCTGTCTAGCTGCCATCATATTGCACGTATCCAAAGAAAATGGAACAATGTTTAGGTGCTTCCCAGGGGCCTGTATGATCACCCAAAAAGGTTGGCCAATCAGGGTCGGTAGGCTAATCCTCGGCACGGGCTTGCAGATCTTTCTGGAAAATGTTCATCTGGTCGTGCTTGACCCCCGGATCTGCTGCAACCAAACAACAATCAGCTTGTCTTGCAATCACGTCCATCATCATTATCGTCACGAACTCAAACATTTCGTAGTAATATCACCTTGAAACTCCCAGACATCAACAAAAATGGTACGCTCAAGCACAACTGATCGCATAGAGCGCGCCGGCGCACGCATCAGAAATGTCAACAAAGCTCATCTAACTTAACTGCAACAGGCCACATCATTGAAATCCGTCCGAGCCCTCGTCCCTCTTCTGGATCGCGTTCTCGTGCAAAGAGTGAAGGCTGAAACCAAAACTGCTGGTGGTATTTTCCTGCCAGAGAGCAGCCTCGAGAAGCTCAATGAAGCAAAAGTGCTAGCTGTTGGGCCGGGTGGACTCGACAGGGACGGAAAGAGAGTACCAATGGGCGTGTCAGAGGGTGACAGAGTGCTTATTCCTCAGGTATGCACGAGATGAATCTAGATGAGAAGGGGGACGCTAACAACGGCGCAGTTTGGTGGAAGCCCAGTCAAGGTCGGCGATGAGGAGTACAGCCTCTTCAGGGACTCTGAGTGAGTACATCATGACCGCAACAAGCGTTTCACTACTAACGAGACACAGGCTGCTGGCAAAGATTCGGGAGCAGCAGTAGACGCCAGTTCACCAACCATCGGCATGTCTGCTAGCTATCCGATGATTGGTCAACATGTACCATATGTACCATAGCCTACCATCTTCGATAGTCCTGCTTCCAACCAGATTTACTACGAGACGAAGGATGGCAGCTTCGGAAAAAGATTTGTTGCATAGAGCGCGCGAGGTCGGATGCATAATATACACTTCTTGATGTACCTACGCTGAAGAACAATACAATTTTCTCCTCTCAAGAGCATATACTAATACATTCTGTTTGTACATACCCAGCCCGCCGGGCAAGAGTATCACATACCTTAGGGAGAGCCTGCGTGGACTCTTCTCAGATGTCGTGCTCGGCATCTCTACATTACAGTGGCACACGACCTCCAGAAAAGGACTTTGTAACGTTTGGGAGTACTCCAAATGTCCAAAAGGAGCTTCTAAGAATGTTTCACGAAGCGACGACTGTCGTAATACCATCTGGTAACTAATCAAGAGCGCGCTAATCTTCGGCTGTTTCACGAACTTCTCCTTGTACCAACCAATCACATTAAGCGCCCCTGACCATGTCAAACGTCGAGCTCCACAGTAATGGCAGCAAGCCAGGGATATCCAGGTCACGCAAGTCATCACACAGTGTTTTCTTTTAGATATGGGTATGTTGGCATCTGGATCTTAACATAATGGCTTGGCGTTGACAGCTGAGGAAATTAATGAGATTAGGGACAAGGTGGGGATGTCACAGCTCCACGTGCTAAGGAGTGAAGAGATATATGAATGTCGTGTTGTCGTTTGCGATATTGTTCTGTTCAGTTGACTCATTCTCTCATTCCGTTTCCACGCTCATTGACAGTTCTATTCTATTCAGGTCTGCGACCTGTTTCCATTCTTTCTTTCACGTTCGCTAGATCGAACATTTCATTCCTTGAAGATTACAGTCAACCATCATCACCACCTTCAGATTGTTGACTAGTCAACGATTGAGTCCACGAATACCTTCACGATCACTGCAGGACACAAGCACTCTACACACGCCAATCAGCCACCTCACCTCACCAGACCTCGAAAATGAAGTCCGCCATCCTCCTCACCGCTCTCACCTCCCTCGTCCACGCCCACACCCGCTTCACCACCCTCTCCATCAACAACGCCTCCCAAGGCGACGGCACCTGTATCCGCATGGACATGGACCCCAGCGCCACCACCGGCTTCATCTCCAGCATCACATCTCCTGACATGGCCTGCGGCATCGGCGGCGCCGCGCTCGTGAACCGCACGTGCGTCGCGCGCGCCGGCGACAGTCTCTCGCTGGTGCACCGCGCGTGGGCGGACGGGACGCATCCGGACGTGGGCGCCATCGACCCGAGTCATCTGGGGAGTGTGGCCGTGTACATGAAGAAGATGGCCGAGTCTGGCGCGGAGGATCCGTGGGCAAGCGAGGCGGCGGGCGACGGCTGGTTCAAGGTTTTCTGGGATGGGTTTAGTGATGGGATGTGGGGCACGCAGAAGATGATTGCGGATGGGGGGTTGGTGGATGCGAGTGTGCCGCGTGATATCGAGGGGGGGTATTATTTGGTGAGGAGCGAGGTGCTTGCGCTGCAGAGTGTCGTGGATGGGGACCCGGCTAGGGTCGATCCGCAGTTCTATGTTGGGTGTGCGCAGGTTTATGTTGAAGGTGGTGGGTCGGCTACGCCGTCGGAGACAGTGAGTATTCCGGGGTATGTGGACGAGAGCACGCCAGCGCTGGGGTATAACATCTACCAGCAGTTTCCGCCCACTGATCCGTTTGAGGAGTTTGGGCCTGCGGTTTATGGCCCGGGTGGTGCGGGATCGGGCAGTGCTGGGACTGGGACCGCTGGTGTCAACACACTCTCTGCCTCTTCGGCCTCGGATGTCTCGGCGGTCGGTAGCTGTCCTTCAACCACCGTCCTTGAAGTCGCGAATATGTGTCTCACTGAGCTGCCGGCCTGGTCAGACGATACACCGGGCTACCTGACCAAATGCTGGGCTGCATCCCAGTCCTGCTGGGACAAACTCACCGAATGCTGGGACAATGTCAGCCCTGCTGTCAACGTCCACGACCAGAACCAGGGGTGCAATTTGTGGAACGAGAAGTGCTTGAGCTTGGTCGATTGGTGCAATGAGGGGAACTTGGAGGGGCCGCCGGGAGCGGGACAGGTGTTGACGCCTGCGAAGGGGACGTTGGCGAGGAGGGGAGCCGGTGTTAGGGTGGCCAAGATGCGGCAGAGGAGGACAGTGGAGGCTAGAGGGGTGACTGCTAGGAATGTGGGTGTGCTAGCCAATGGGGTCTAGCATGTGTCCTAGGGCTCAGCAACTCTCGTACATGGAAGCCAGTCGTTGATGACTGACTACTCGGTCGCAAACGCTACGGATTGTGCTCGTTTGGGTTAGTACAAGCTCCGATAACTACGACAGTGCACTTGCTTGTAAGGTTGAGCAGCAAGCAACGATATGTTTACTATCACTTGGCAGTTCTGGGACACTGCGCATATTGTAGACATTGATGACCACCTAGGACTTCGCCTGTCGGTTGAGGCAAGGCGTGCTGTGTGAAGAAGTTGTCTCAACGCAATGATGGTCATGGGTCGTGTTGTCTGTGTACGCTGTCCCTATGGACCGCTGTTGACAAGAACACTTATAGCATGAATAGCGGCAAATCACATCGAAGCTGAAGTTGGTTGGATTGTTCGAAATTGCTAAATTGTCGTCGTCGCAATACTCTAATAGTGCAGGTGGATGGGGAGAGCAGCCTGTTGACGTCTTAAGCAGCACATGGAGATGGCATGCCAATCTTTGGCAATGCCACCAAAGCACTGGATTGTCTTGAAAGCAGGGCCTTCTCCTCTTCTGTTGCATATAGCTGCATCAGACGAGTAGCACCGGCTCGAGTGAATGCTCCCAGGCTGAGAATGCTATCCATCACTGCCGGCGTTCTCCGTTGGTTGATGGCCTGTAGAACCTCCATCTCAAAACTCCGCACTGATAGTTCACCTTTGTCATTTCGTTCTTGTCTCTGGCCTGGAGTTTGGTTGAACCACCGAGCAACGTAGTCGCAGTACTGTTCTCTGGTGAGCAACGACTGAAGAAGTTGCTGCTCAGAGATTGCTGAGACTCTCCTCGACATTCGCCTTGAGCATTTCTGCAAAGGTCTTTTTCTTCACGTTCGTTCGATACCGCTGTTGCCCTGCTTCTGCGGCTTCCCATGCCTCGATCGCTCTCATGACCTTGACAGCATCAGTCTCTTCCTTAGGATCCACTGCCCCTCCAGCCTGCGTTGCTTCGTCTGGTGGTTGAATTTTGTCGATCATTTCACTGACGCGAACGGCGTCAGCGGCGACCTCTCCCGCGCATTCGTCCTCCAGAGTGCTGCGAACACTCTCAGAGAGATCTTTCTCGTAGCCTGAGCTGGCTAGCAGATTGCTGTAGTTATCGATCCTCAAGCCAAGAACGCCCAACAGCTTTGTAAGCTCATTCTTGACGTAGGGCTGGGTAGGATCACCAAAGAGCTTTTTGTAGTCGTCGCTGCTGGTAGTCATCCCACCTGCAGTGAATGGCTTGTGTGACCCTGGGAACTTGCGTGGAGGTCCACCGCCTTGTGAAGTTGACTGAGACATGACGGGACTCGGTGTGTTTATGATATATGTGTGGTAAGACTTGCTGGACAGATCAGCGGACGTTTCTTGGAGGTGTGCAGACACTGACCGTTTGAGAGGTACCAAAGAGTGGAAAGATCGATCTGTGGTGCTATATCGAGGAAGTTGGTGGTATGCTCTTAGTCGGAGAAAGAGAAATCATGGAAGGCGCCTATTTATATGGCTTGTGTTTGCAGGTTGATGTATCCGATTGTGCCATCGTACGGTGCCAAGATCAGTCTTTGCTATCTGGGCATTAGTGCAAGATGTAGAGGTGAAAGTGTGTAGATTCAGTTGGGGAGTAGGCTGATATACACAGTGGTTCACAGTTTGTGCAATGCCACTGATCAAACACCTTCGCTCCGCATGATTTTTTCCTAGCTGTCTACTCAAAAGAGCAATACTTGTGGTTGAAACTAGAATCAGGTCACGGGATGGTCCCGTATGAATGCTGGACTTTTGCCCCAGGGAACTGAAGGTTGTAAGAAGGGATCGTGCTTGGATCAGCTACCGCGATGTCAATTTTGTCGGAACAAGTACCTTCTGTGCCCTCCTGTTTGCATCATAACATATATTTGCCTTATGATCAAATGATCAAAAAAAGCTTGCTTCGAGAAGTCGAGATTGCGTATGTTGCCCAGCTCCCCTAAGCATTGCTATATGCAACATTTTTGGAGCCTAAGTCTCTGGCCTTGACGTCCCTTCTTTCTGTGCTGACACCGATATCCCTATGCTTGCTCGACTAGTATTAGTAGAGCTACAGATCTAATTCATTAATAATAGAAAAGTGCGAAAAACGTCGGTTTTGAACATAAACGCTCCTGTCGTGACTCTTACCAGCTTACCTCAAACATGACTGCCTAGTAACAGTGAAAGCTGAGAGACACAACAATTTGACGCACTCGTTTCATATGCTTCACGACAGTAGCAACACGCAGCAATTGCTATGCAAGACGATCCTACTGCACAGCCTCGACGGTTCTCGTGGGTTTCGCGCATGGAGAAGTCCAGGAAGCATGCTTTAAATCATCGACCAGACGAGCTAAGAGCTAGGGTGTCAACTATGCATATAGTGAGCATGTCACAAGCGCCAAGGCCACTGGTTAGAGAGCACGAATGGTTGTGTCATTGTGAAGAAGGAGGACGATAGCAAAGGGAGGTTGTGACCTACACGACGCGTCACGGTTGCTGGACTGGATCATGTAGCGACGCGCTAGCTTCGATTGGAAATCTGCTTGATCGTGACTGAACCTGGGTCTTCCCAGTGTTTCTGCTCACTACAGTTTGTTTTCTCCAATATATCTGTTATATCTGCCGCGAATGGCAGCCAGGCGAGGATGAAGGGCACAGTACACAACGCTATCTGTTGCCCCACTCTACTTGTCACAAGCTTGTTGCATATCAATTCTAAAATGCCAAGGAGCTGGCACAGCACATCGCCGCCAACGTGTTCCTCCACCATGTTTTTTGATATGACACTATCGCTGTATCTAGTTTCACCAGTCCCTTCAGATGTGTTATGCAATTGCCATATTAACCCCGGCTTCATCAGGGGGTTGCAGCCCGGTCCCACCACCAAAATACTGACATTGGTCAACCGATGTGCACGATGATATCCTTCAGCATGATTCAGAATGCATTGCTGCTGCTTGCACTTGCCCTGCTGACTTTTGTAAGCTGGTATCCTCCGGCATTACTTCGACTAATATCTCCAGCTCCTCCTGCGAGCTGTGTACCGGCTGACACTTCATCCACTGGCGAGATTCCCGGGACAATTTCTCTCGAGGATATCCTCTATTTCGATACCACTACAAGCAGCTAGCGGCGATCGCCATCTTCGCCAATTGCAGGAACATCGCAAGTATGGTGAGTCTCCTCAACCTGTCCAAAGGCCGTTGACCGAGAAGTAGGCCCCATCGTTCGCATTGGACCAAATTCCCTCTCCTTCTCGTCTCCCACTGCCTTGAGGACCATCTACCAGTCGAGCCGGCTGCAGAATCAGCTCCGGAAGTCCGACTACTACAAAACCATTGATGCCCCTGCCGGTGCCTACTCGACACATTCCGAAGTTAGCCGCAGGAAGCATGCCTTTCGTCGCCGTGTGCTGGACCAGGCATTCTCCGAGGCCTCAATGAGGTCAGCCGAGGAGTTTGTCAACAACAATGTCGACACTCTCTGTGGTCTTCTTTCAGATGGTGACTCATGGTCCCAACCTCGAAGGATGGACGATTACGCTACATACTTCGCATACGACGTCATGGGGGACCTTGTCTTCGGAAAGCCGTTCGACTGCATGACCAACGCGGAACATCGATTCGTACCGAAGATGATCACAGAGAGCTCGAAGTTCCTCTACGTCGTAGGTCACCATCTCGGGTGCGGAGCTAGCTGACCAGTGCAGGTTGCGCACCTTCCGCTTCAGTTCGTCGTCCGCCGCTTGATATCTTGCGAGCCACTAATGCATTGGCTTGGCGGCCAAGCTGCCCGGGATGAGTATCATTTCGTAGCATACGCTGCGGCTCGTATGAAAGAAAGAATTGCGAAAGAAGAGGAGAAGGATGTACGCAAAGACATGATGCACTACATCCTCCATGCCAAGGATCCGGTTACGTCTCGATCGCTCACACAGCTCGAGCTCGAAGCCGAAACATCTCTCTTAGTCGCTGCTGGCGCTGACACCACCTCGAGCAGTCTGGCAGCTGCTTTCCATTACCTTACACTACCCTCGTCCAAGCCGATTCTAGACTATCTCCAGCGACAGCTCCGCAAAGAGTTCAGTGTCGTGTCATTAATCACTTGGTCCATCTTGAAGAATCACACATACCTCCGTGCTGTAGTGGAGGAAATCCTACGCTTATTACCAGCTGTCCCATCAGAGCTGCCACGGACGATCATGCAAAAGCCTGGCATTGACATAGCAGGTGAATTCATTCCGGCTGGGACCACTGTCGGTTGCTCCGCATTTGTCCTGGCCCACGACGCAGAAGCCTACCCGTCCCCTTATGCCTTCAAGCCTGAAAGATGGATACCCAAGGACGCCAAAACGCATCTTGCTGAGGTATCTCCATTGCAAGACCCAGAACAGATTGCGAAAGCTCGGGAGGCCTTCTGTGCTTTTAGCCTGGGCAGTCGAGGCTGCGTCGGCAAGCAGCTTGCGTACATGGAGCTGTGTCTTGTTTTGGTAAGGGTGCTATCGACGTTCGATATGCGAAGAGCGGTAGAGCAAGTCTCTGTGAGGACGAAAGAAGAAGCCGAGCGAAAGGGACTCCGTTGGTATGAGGAGGAGTATCAGGTAAAAGATGTCTTCCTGACTGCGAGAGAAGGTCCGTCGGTGGAGTTCAGGAAGCATCAAACTTAGTTGTAGCTTGACCATACGAGCAAGGATGTGTTTGATGATCATCATTGAATGCACGAGATGCTAGCTAGTCTCTCACCTAAACGACAGTGTTAATTGCCTCCACAGCAATGACGTTCGTGTCTTCGCCATACCAACGAGCGTCTGGATCTTTCTCCCCTACAACGTCATCCTGTCCCCACAAGTCTTCGCACCACCACCTTGCTATCTCGACAAGTCTTGCAACTCACCCTCCAACCTCATGCTTCATCACAGTAATTTTCCAGGCTCGAAGTGCTTTAATTTTTGGCGTCATTGACCTGGTTACCCACGCAACCGGGCTCGCCGCTGCAGGTGCACGTGTCGATAGGGCTGTTGCCGCAGTCTGCACCGAATAGACCGATGGAGCCGTTGGCGAGGGTTGAAGTTGTGAAGAATGCTAGGGTGAGGGCTGAGATGATTGTGCTGGAGTACATATCGGCGGTGTTCTTGGATTGTAGGTTTAAACCTGATTCTGCATCCCGAATGTGGCTTTCCTCAGCGCCCCCCCAACCCAGCATAGTGAGCACTTCATGGTTAGTCCCCGAATGTGGGCAACCTTGCTTTCCTCTCGAAAGCCCACATTCAGCCGTGATGCGGTTAGAAGTCTCAGTAGCCTCAAGCGAAGGGTGTGGCATAGAATAGCAAAAGGCGTAGACAGCCTGGCGTGCGGTCGATCGGATCCTGTAGAGCCGTTTGTGACTCCTTTCAGAAGAGTTTTGTCATTACCAATACCACAAACGATTGCTGGCGGAAGTGGTGCCAGCGGACTAAGCTCGAGCAGTCAGATACTGCCAGACCTTCGCCGATTGTCTGCATGCACCTACATGGCTCTATCGTCCTGAGTTGCTTCATCTTCGGAGCTAAAGCGTGTATATTGCGTCTCAGCCATAGCTCCTCTTGAGAGCGAATTCGAGACAGAGCATGGACGTCTTTCGCAGGTCGTTCAGCATCTTGTCCGGACTGACTCGCGAGCTGCTCATTTCTTTCAAGAAGACAGAAGCGCACTGTGGGACTGAGAGCGCCACGTTATCTCACAATGCATTGATTGTAATTGTCAGCCTTGCAAAAGATGAACATCGAGCACGATCAAAGTAAAGTGAAGAGACGGTTCCTGGAAGATGATTTGTTGAAATCAGCCCCATTCCCACTTGCCGACAGAAGTACAGCGCTAGAAACGCCCCTGACGCTTCCGTACTGTAGGCCCGAGGACGAACCTTAGCGCCAGCTCGTTCACAACCTCCTTCTCCGTTTATGCCATCTCATGGTCGCAGGCAGCAGCCCGGACGTTGAAGACTGTGATGCCGCAGTACGGGCGACGCAGATGCGACTCTAGCTAATGTCCACCCGATCGTGAAAAGAAACAGGCCCTAAGGAATTGATGTCTCTTTTGCGACGTCTTCGCAAGCCATGGTTTCGACGCATAGTATTCTTCCTTTTTGTAGGATGGTGCTTCCTTGACGTGGTCCGGTTCCATTCCTTGCGACTTTCAACCCCTTCACCTTCGGGCGCAACCGGCGCTCCAAAGCAAAGGATCTACATTGCCAGCACGCACTGGAACAACGAACAGATCTTGAAGAACCACTGGAACAGTGCTGTTCTTCAGCTTGTCAAATACTTCGGCCCGAACGATACCTTCGTTTCCGTTTACGAGAGTGGTAGCTGGGACAATTCGAAGGCTGTGTTACGCGAGCTTCAGACGGAGCTCAAGTCCATAGGTGTCGGTCACGAGATTGTCCTAGACAAAGTAACACATGAAGACGTGATTGCACAGCCTGCTACACATACTGGATGGATACACACCCCGCGTGATAAAAAAGAGCTTCGAAGGATACCATACTTGTCGAAGCTGCGAAATATTTCCTTAGAGCCTTTGCAGTCCCTCGCTCAACAAGGTATCTTCTTCGATAAGGTCTTGTTCCTGAACGACGTGGTATTCACCATTGACGATGTTTTAACGTTGCTTGGGACTAACGATGGTCACTACGCCGCTACATGCTCTTTGGATTTCTCCAGGCCGCCACGGTTCTACGACACCTTTGCATTGAGAGATTCCGAAGGCCATGAAGCAATCATGTCCACTTGGCCCTACTTCAGATCCCAGCTCTCCCGTGCAGCAGTCAAGCGAGGTGACCCTGTTCCTGTATCCAGTTGCTGGAACGGCATGGTCTTCATGAAATCGGAGCCGTTCTATTCCCAAAACAATGCTCTGCGCTTCAGAGGCATTCCGGATACCTTGGCCCTATCGCATCTCGAAGCGTCGGAGTGCTGCTTGATCCACCAGGACAACCCACTTTCCCTGACTGAAGGTGTCTTTGTCAATCCGCTGGTCAAGGTGGGATATAGCAAACTAGCGTACGATACAATGAATGGCCCAGGTGGAGAGCTGTCATTGTTTTCTTATCTGCACCGAACCTGGGAGAATCGCCTCCTTCGATGGGCTACCACTGACTGGTTCAAGAAAAGAGTGGTCAAGCGTCGACACTCGCAATGGCAGAGCTCCTCCCGAACTCGCGTCGAGACGGGCGTTAACTGCTTGATCAACGAGATGCAAGTCCTGGTTGGAAATGGATGGGCACATGTATAATTTGAAGCTACGTTTTCCACCCTCATCTTTTGGAAAGTTTCCTCCCTCTCCCGAAATCCGACAAGAATGTCTACCTGGTGGGTCATCCATGCTTTACGTGGGCAATTGTGAATTGATTTCGTCATGCACCCAGCCACACCCCGCGCAATCAACGTGGCCGGCATTACGGTGAGAATTGACAGAAGTACAAGATCAACCCAACCACCTCATATTCCATAGCATATAGCAGAGGGGCGTCCCCTATTAGAGGACTGGCCCTCCAAGCAATCCATACCTTTCCAATCTACTACTGCTAAGAATTACACCCAAAAGTGCCTGAGTGCCGGCCACGTTGATCGCGCTGGGTGTGCTAGCCAAGCTTGAAGTTCTCCCCGTTGAAGCTTTTCACCCTGACCCGAGCTCGCTATTGCTCGAACGGCGCCATCGAGTATACGCCCTAACCACTAGGCCTAGCCGTCTAAGTAACCTAGCTACCTGAGTAGCCCTAAGCGAGGTATTTGGCGTCATACATAAGATACGTTTAAAGAAGAGCCATCACGTGACTGTTTCGTGTCTACGCCGCACTTTATACGTAAAATTGTCTATCCATTCATCTGTCCTTCTTCCACCGCGACACCAATTCTGTGTTATGTGGAGCACCGCGAGGATTCTTGCATATGATGACAATGTCTCTACCACAAAAGCTGTGACCGAATGGAACGCATACAGGACCCCGGCAACATAATCGAATCGTGCTCAAAAACAACGGGAAAACTTGCGTGCCGTCGCTTCGTCATTTTGCTAAACATGTGTTTGTGGAGTGGCTGCCGGGAACCAATATAGGTTTCAATAATCATGGCTCGGGGTCTCCTCCCATGAGGACGGTCACACCTTACCTCGTCGCATCATCTGCGGAGCAAGTCACTTTGCAGGCCTTCTCCATTTGTGCAGACGAGCTCTCCAATGGAATGGAGAGATTCTTCACCGTCCGATGAAGAAGCAGGGCATGGGATCACTGGGCTGGCATGACGACGGTACCTGTCACCGCACTGTGCAGCTTTGAGTGCCTTGTTACAGCACCTGACCTCTCCCTAGCTGATATGGGCCAGTATCATAACACTTGGAACCCTCCAACCTCGTCTTTAGAGAAATCCTCCCAGGACTGAGTCGAAGCAGAAAGATCACGATGGCAAGCCGAAGCTTGGGCCAGCTGGGCGGCTGTCAAGCTTGCTTGAGCGCTTGTGAAACACACGAGCGGTACTTGCACCAATCCTGGACCAGAGGCGATGGCGCTCTGAGCGAGAAAAAAGAGCGGTAAGCGCGATTAGAGGTTAGTCCTAAAGTTGTTACGGACTACTAGGGGAGTCTTTTGTAAGCCTAATATATCGGTCATGCCAGTGTCGTCACGTCAGAACGTCTAAACCAAAGGTGAAGGTATGAAGATCATGATATCGATAGCATTTTTCTCTGTAGGCAGAAGATCATCTTGAACGCCTTCAAGATTGCATCAGGATTTAACGTTAGGACAGGTTCCGAAAGCTCTGCGACAGCCTTTGTCAATACAGTGCTGCAGTCTATCTACCCGCGTTTCGATGATACATGTTCACAGATATATATTCTCTTACCAGCCACTTATGCGCCACGATAAGGTACATACCACGGCTGCTGCCCATTCACAACCTAGCTAGCAAGGAAGTAAGCTATCAGAACCAGTCGCTAGCGTTCCCAAGAGCCTACGGTCAATGAGTTCTACCTTCTCGGAACAACATGGGGTAACTAACGGCCGTTACAAAGGAGCTCAAGTCTTCTTAATGATCTCATCTTTATCTTTATGAGCAAGAAGTATGAACAGAACGTGGCTTCCAACCTTTGATGATCGGACTACTGTAGCCATACCGTCTCAGGCTACATACACCTAAGGTACAAGTACACAAGGCGTAATAGCACCTCGCGGGTTGCTTCATCTGACCGGAGAGTCGGACATGATCTGATTGCCGCCAATCTCGTGCACTGGTCTGTCATGTGCGTTCGGGCCGAGTTCACTCCTCGCCACCACATTGCAGTTCTGACAGGAGTCTGTACCTTGTTCCATCTCTTTCCGAGAAGCCCGAACGGAAGTGCTGTTGAAGGGCCACCAGCAATATCTCCTCGCTACAAGGAGAAGGGTACTGATGAGAAGGACAACACCTAAGAAAGTAGCAATGATGGCTATGGCTAGAACCGTGGTCGTGACCCCCTGGGAACCGCCTGTATTCGGAGGGTGGATAGTATCGGCTTCAGGGTCTGTACACCTCATTAGCCGATCGAGTACAGATTGATTTGTTTGGTACAAACCGACAAATATCGGAGAAACGAGCCAGAGAACCGTCAGACTTAGGACAAAGCGTGGTTGCATTGATGCCGGTGTCGTTGGCCTTGATTATCGTAAAGTAAGCTGAATAAGCTATCGCATCTGTCACATCGTCCTCGATTTGTAATTTGTAGTTGCAAGCACTCTGGAATGTCCAAGCATCAAGGCTTTCCGCAGCGATGCTATACGTGGAGAGGCGGGGATCGTCTGTAGAATCGACGTAAGACACTAACACACTGTCGTCAACGCCATAGCACCCAGTAGCAGCGGTCTGTATCTCAAGATCGATTTTCAAATAGCGCTTACATGTGAGTTTGCTGTCGGGAACATACGACAAGTTGCCCGGATTACCCACGTACAGCCGAAACGTTGGGTGAAGATAGTCACCAGAACCAGGATAAGCTAAACCTGTGTAATTCAGAGTGGTTGAGTTGCCTTCTGGAACTCTGACAACAGTACCCCATTGTGGAGTATGCAGCTCCAGAGAACGCTTTTGCAACATATGTTACAATGTAAATGCCAACAAGGATGACGTGACTGGTATTTTGTATGAGTTGTGATCAAATCTTGCAGGAGTTAATGACAAAATGCTGAAGGAGTGCAGATGAAGAGTACAACTTCATGTAGGTGAATGGACAATGATATCGTACGAGGAAGAGGGAACAACAAGCGTGGAGCAGGGTCTTGGCCCACCTGCCTCAGGGCTCAAGCTGTCCTAATCGCCACAAGAAGGACATCTCTTAACTAGCTGTTACGGAGAATACCGGTAGAGCCAAACCCAAGCGGATGACCCACCCTTGTGCACCACGCACAGTCGAGAGCCTTGCTAGACATGACCATGCATCTGGTGATCTTTTAGTACATATCCTGTAATTGTTATATAGTAGCCTAGCTTGTTCCAGGTCAGTGACTGTTTACCCACGCCACAAACCCATATGCTAGGCAACAGAGCATATCATTCAAAACGATCATAAGACTCTGCCTCTTCCGACCGGTCTTGTGGGCTTCATGATCAAGAACTCTTTCTTCAGGTCTTTTGCTGTCTTTGAGTTTAGCCTGACTAGCAGGTTGACCAAGCAGACGCCTCGCTGCAACCATTAAGCCACACAATCTGCTGGCTGCATGCAACGCCTTTCGCCCTGCGGCCAAGACCACCTCGGTTCGAACATGACACTGCCATTGGTGGGAAAGCACGGCCAAGCATGATAGTTCGGTTGGCATGTTTTCGTGTAGAGATACGACTGTCCTACGATTCAGTTGTGGTGAAAGACGGCTGAGGTGCTCTCGGCGATGTGCTCTCTCTATGCTGTAGGCACTAACCACCTATTGTCATGAAAGTATGTTCAAGTTTATTCTTGTGTTTTGAATTGGTACAATGCGATGTGCTCGAAGGTAGCTACCTATATCTCTTTGTAGTTAGAATTGTCTGATCAGCTTTCTGGTCACCTAGCACTGCTTTTATGTCTCTGAGGACGGATAGTTGTATGCGACGGGGTAATTTGAGAGTTCCTTGCATCCGAGTCCATGATAAGGTCCAGGTTTTAGAATGGGCGAAGCGAAGCAGTCAATATATGGTAATAGTTAACGTTAGCAGAGCCAAGGGCTTGGCGCAGGACAAGGTTCAGCAGCTCGAGGGACGAATCAACAGAAGAAGAGTATCGTTCAGCTTCCTCATGCTGTAAGCATCGGAGATTTCGACAATCAAATCACATCACCACAGTGCAACTAGGACGGCCAAAAGTATCTCATGATGCTTTGAGCATCTCGTTCCGTGCACAAGCAGACATGCTGCAAATCCGGCGTTGGGAATAGCTCGAGTAGATAGGGCAGGGCTGCTGCAATAAGAGCTAGTGCCACTTCTCTAAATTCGTTTGGTCCTTCTGTCTGGTCAGGCTGAAACTTTTAGTCACGCGAAAGAGATGCACATGGTATTCAGCTCTGGCACCTTCAACGCTGGAAGGAGTGACTACCAGTCGATATGTCTGATGGTACCATTATGACAAGCTTAGTCCTCAGTCTAGCGCGACGATCATCGGATCGGCCACGGAACAACCAAGGCGCTTCAATCAGAACGATCCCAACCAAATAAGGTACCGTTCACGCTCTGATAGACTAATCCGCAGTACTTAAGCGCTTGTTGTCGACTGGGATTATTGCAGTTCATATCGCAAGACTGTACACGTTCACAGGTGCAATTACTGGTATTGCAAGGCATGCACGGAAGGTCAAGCTTGAAATACTCCCCGTTGAACCCTTTCTGAGGGATTCTTGGGCATTGGCTAGGCTAGATACGCTGGCATGCAGCCCACGTGGGAATTTTGTCCCTCCAGGCGTGACACTATCGTCTCTTTCCGTGGTGAGAACTTGAGGAAAGCGACTTCGTCTGGGCGCAAATGACCGACAACATTGAATTTTGTCCGTGAGACTTTATCATAGTCGACAGAGGCTTCCGTGCCAGCTAAAGCACATCCCTTGGCAAGTCACGAAGGTGTCCTTGGCAGATCAGCTCCGGAGCTTGTACTGGTTCTGGTGTACGCTGAGCTGCTCGTGATCAGCTCATCCAGGATACTCTTGAAATTCGCTATCTCGTCCGGAGTCAAGGCGTCAAGATCCAGCTCCAGAAAGGCCCTGCTCACTGCCTCCGCATCTTCAAGATCAGCCATCTCCTCCGCCGTTACACTTGCACAGATCGAAACAAGATCTTCGCCTGCCATAGCGAGTTCACTAAGCTCACAGGCTCGCTCAACAATAGCGTCCGGTATACCGTTCATTGCAGCACACTGGGCTCCGTATGAAAGCGTGCTCCGGCCAGGTCGAACATTGTACAGGTATATGACCTCGCTATTGTGATCACCTATACCGCGTCGTGCTCGATGCTTGTGTCGCACCTGCACCTCCATCTGCCTTAAGCCGAGACCAGGAGCCTGCTCACAGATTAAACCTTGCTCAAACATCTCGTGGAAGTGCGTGCTGGCCAGCACCTTCGGTGCCAGTGACCCCTGCGTCAATAGGTATTGGAACACACCAGCACACAAGCCCGCACCATCGCAACTGTCCGTTCCTTTTCCGAATTCATCTATGACTAGAAGGCTTCGGTGAGTGAAGGCTTTCAACGCACATGATATCTGCTGCAAGTCGATCATGAAAGATGATTGTCCTCGAGATACCGTTTCCCGAGTGGTGATTCGCGTCATGATCTTGTCAGTGATGCCCAGAGTAGCCCGCTCGGCTGGCACGAATGATCCTACTTGTGCCATGTATGCAATGAGAGCAACTTGCTTCAAGAAAACAGACTTGCCTGAGTAGTTCGGCCCTGTCAATAGCAGCATGTTCGGATGTCCTTGTCCTGGCTCGCCCTGGGCACCGTCTTCGTCCGTGGGACCGTCGCCTCCAACAAGGAAAGCATCGTTGGCAACGTACGAGGGTACTGTCATTTCTTGGATAAGATGTCTTCCTGCTTTGATATCGATGACATTGTCTCCAACCATCCTCGGCCGCGACAGCTTGTATTCACATGCACCGTGTGCAAGTGCCAGCAGACTGTCCAACTCACCACACAGCTCAGAAGCTTGGTCTAGGAAGTCTTCTCTCTCAAGTACTCGTTGAGCGAGATCATGAGAGATCTCGATCTCGATGTCACAGATGATGGCCCACAGATCTCCAAGTTCCTGGTCCATAGTTCTCATCCTGTTGTTCTTGAAGTAGGCATGAGTGTCAGTCACGAACATTCTCTCCCAATCGTCGTTCGGTCCTCGAGCTGCCAAGTCAGTGGCCTCTTCCAGTGGCATGGTAATGTGGAAGCCAAGCTGTGGTATGTAGACAACGCTCAAGCTTGGAACAGGCATCCCTTGAGGGAGTTCTGGCACTGTCTCTATAGCAGTTTGAGACAACATCTCGTCCATGCTGTCGTAAGCATCTTTTACTCTGTCCAGATCTCCGTTTATACCACGCTTGACGACTGTTCGACGTTGCTGTTGTGACTCTTCTAGGTCGACCACTTCCTACATGATCTTCCCTAGTCGTTGAAATTCTGTTTGGTTGAATGCGTTCCGGAGACGACGATACATGGTGACTAGCTCAATCCCACGAATCTCCTGGAGGGTCTCCGTGATATCGATAACGTGAAAACAGAAGTCCAGGAGTGACGACCAAACTCCAGATTTGATGGAGCCATTGTTGCTGTTGCCGCCTTCAATGCCTTTATGAAGCTGGATCATGATACGTCCTATGTTCTTGACCTTGGTCAAGCTTTTGCTTAGCTTCTGAAGAGAATCTTGGTTCTCGGCTCTTGCAAAAACCGAAACAGAGTCATGCCGTCCATGGATGATGTCCATGTTCGTGCTTGGGTGTAGGAACATCTTTCGTAGCCGCTGCTTGCCCTGTGGCGTCCTTGCAAAGTGATAAAACAAGCCGTATATGGACAAAGACTCCTTGGCACCCGAAGTTCCCGGTCCTTGCTTGGCGGCATTGGGATGAGATTCGGGTTGAAGGATTTGCAGTGCTGACAGCGTGTCCAGATTCATCAGCATGGTGTCCTTGAGGCTAAACATCTCCATTCTCAGGATGAGATAGGCCTGTTCTGCTGCAGGATCTCCTTGAAGGTATTCTGATTGTCTCATCCGCTGCAAGTAGGTAATGACAGCACCAGCACAACCAATGCTGACTCGGCTCTCCAGATTGATGCACCCAGAAATGTGTAGTGTTCGTCCTCTCGTGTCAGTCAAGCCCATCTGATCAGCATAGTTCTGCTCGTCGTATCGCTCATCCTCTCCCGGCACAAGAAACTTCACACCTGGAGTGGCCTCAAGCGTGGAGATTGCTGAGAGCTTCTGTAGGGCCTGTTCGTACTTGAAATCGGCTGTGGGACGCAGTTCAAGCTTGTACGGCAGTGCAGGCTCCTCATTGTCTATGAAGGTTAGTCTGTAGGCTTAGTAGCCTGGAAAGACTTACCACTAAGATCAAGCGAGTTCGATCTTGCTACTTCTTGCTCTGGCATTTCGAGTCGTGGAGATAATAGAACAACTGTGGGCTGGATGTCGAGCTTTAGATTGTTGATAGTTCCCTCGTCTGTATCCTCGATATCTTCCATGCATAACAATAGACCTTCTCTGGCTATGTAATATGAGCAGCCAACAGTGTTGCCAGACTTGTCAAGAGCCATGATGATGTGGTCCAGAGCATCGTCCTCGTCCTCCTGGGCAATATCTGGACCGCCACGAGGTGCGATAGGCGCGGGCGTGCCCGCAGGGGTTCTTTGATTAGTGCTTTGGGATGAGTACGCAGATGCGGGCCGTGATGGGATTGTGACACGTCGTCTTCGCGGATCTGGTATGGGAGGTGCTGGGAGAGCTCTTTTCGTGGGCGTACTATACGTGCTAGGCGGCCTTGAGAGACTTCTCATGGCTTGATTTGGAGCCATGCTGGAGGATTTGAGCCAGCAGTATCGAGATCAGAAGACCAGGCAGAAGTCTCAGGATGTGAGTCGAGTTGTGCAAAACTGTGGAGCAATTGCCTTGCTTGATCGTACCTGCCTTTCAAAGTTCTCAACACCAAATTTGCCATCTGGTGCCCACCAATACTCCCGATGCCGAGACACCGTTGTTAAACCATAAGCTATGTTGCAATGACTTCTCCAAACCGCTAGAAACGAATCGACGTGCTTGTCGGTTATCTTAGATGCTGCGAGAGTTAGGACGACAGTCGACTTCTGCCATTGTTGGCATATGGAACAGTCACCATCAAGTCGATCATCCGTGGCGACCCAATGCATGCCACTGCGACGAGTCCTAAGTTTGATATACTCAGCCGCCGTATGAGCAGTGAGAACGCCGCTATCACTTTCACCACTGACGTGCGAGAAAATATTGGATTGGAAACGGTAGGGAGATCTAGAAAACCTTTCTATCATTGATGGGGTCTTTCAGTTCTGCACCTCAGCCTCACTCCACTGTCCAACCTTGCGACCACCTTCCGCTCGCTTCACACGGCACCACATTCCAACTTCCTGATCAACAATAAATTGCCAAAGCACAAGAGGCCAGCTCTTGTGACATGGTAAAGGTTCGTAAAACTCTTTGGCCAGCTCATAGACCTTCGGTAGCCTCGTCCAGGGAATAGCTGGGAAATCATGGTGCTCATTATGATATCCGACATTGTACGTCAGAACATTGAGTGGACCGTAGTAAGAGAAGGTCTCTGGCACAGGTACATCCTTTGGCATCTTCCCTCCCTTGACTGTCGATTTCGCGAAGACGTAATGCTCCGAGATGAAATGAGCAGCGCATGGGTGAAGAGAACCGGCCAGTAGAGAGCTCAGCAACAGATACATCAGACTCTTTCCTCCCATTGTCTTGAGTATGATGATATCAAACACAACCTGAGCTGCAATATTGCAGTAATGTACGTAAGTGAAGGGTATCTTGTAGATCATCATGGGTCGAACGGCGTAGAATAACAGTTGAAATGTGCAGAAGAATGCTTTGCCGAGGATTGAGTCGAGAAAAACAGCCTCGAATGCCGTTGGCAGATCCGTGTCCACTCCATCAACGCCCAAAGACTTGTGGTGTGTAAGATGATATTGTCTGAAACCTGCTGAGTATGGTACACCAATGGGTAAGTTGGCAAATATGGCGAAGAATCTGTTCTTCCATGCGTCCTTGAATGCCAAATTGTGACTGATCTCATGGATGGCAAGGAAGAGATTCTGGTTTGCAGTAGCGCCAATAACATATGCTGTTAGAAAGAATGGCCATGATACAATGGACGTGTCTCGTAAGAGGTATGCTGTTGCTGTCTGTAGGCAAACGACGAAGGCAACAAGTGGGATTGTAAGCGGTTCCGGCCCGCATAACTGGAGAACTTCTCGATGTGCTTTGATGACAGCTTGTCGTCTTGTCTTGTGTGGTTCTTCGGTATACGTCCAGAAGAACTTATCCTCCGGCAGCTGGGGCTGTTCTTGCTCCTTCGGTTCAGTACTCAACAAGGTCGGTCGAAACGTAGGTTTCACGCCTGTCTCGACGGCAGTGGTCGTTGACATGGTGGGGGCGGACGAGGGACGTGGACTCTAGCAACAGCACATCGAGACTTGTAGCGAGCGTAGTGAACAGAGCAACCTTGAAAGTCGGTCAAGGTTGAGCAGCGAAGCATACTTTGTACCCTGCGTCGTACCTAGCGTGCGGGCTGTGAGAAAAGTCTGGCCAGGGTCGAAACACCCACTGCATGCCTGCGGAGGCTTATCGATAGTAGACAGGTCCCTGTCGATCATCAGGGGCTCGCTTATTATCTAGCACGTGAACGAGATGTGTGAAGCAATAATGTCCTCAGAGAGGAGTCTTGCAGTGGTCATTATTGATCAATCTACCTGACTTTGGGAATAGGAACTCGTCTGCTCACTGCCTTCCCTACCGAATCTCTATGACCAGCGCCATCGATGCTTTGCCGGTGCAATTGTCCATGCTGTCGTCCCACCTTTGAGCGTGCATCCTTACCACGGGAGAGGATAAGGGCTTTCAATAGTCGTTAGCGCCATAGCTTCATCAATTATAATTTGTTGTACAGTATCAAATAGTGCCACCGAGGCAAGAAGCGAAGAAGCAAAGGTCGTGCTGAGGTAGGCGACCTACTTCACAATTAAGCTGGCACTAGGGACCATCTTCAGGTCTTTTAACGTCTCCCCAAAGTACTCCTTGTCGAAGACCTTCTTGGGGAATGTTTGCGTGAAGCTCTCAACGTCTTGACCAATCTCATCAGCGACCGCTGAGGCGACTTCGAACAAGGTGGTGTTAACGGGGAAGGTCTTCAGGACGTTGCCACTTGGCGTCTGGAAACGCAACCGAGTTTCGGTGTACTCAGAGGCTGGCTTGGAAGTAGAAGGAGCAGTCGGCTGTGGTGCAGCTGCACGATTGGTCAGTACTCCATCTGCATGACACGGGTGCTCATGCTTACCTGCTGGCATGGGCGGAGGAGCTTGACCTGCCCGCTCGGCCTTCTCTCGTTCAGCTTTCAGTCTTCTCTCCTCCCTGTCAGCCTCGATCTTGGCTTTTATGCGCTTCTTTGCATCGATGTCGTCCTGCTTCTCTTTGCGCTTCTTCTCCGCGTCCTTGAGCTGCTCCTTGACCTTCAGCTGCTCCTTGATGTCTTCGCTCTCCTTGGTCTTCTTCCGACCGATCTGCTCGTTGCGCTTTGCATCCATCTTGTCTTGCTCCGATAACACAGCCTTCTTTGCTTGCATCTTCTCCCTCAGGTCCTGCAACTTTTGCCTCTTTTCCTCTTCTGTCAGTGGCTTGATCTCATCTGTTGATTCGGAAAAGTTCTCGTGGCCAGACTTGCTTGCATGGTACTCTGCTTCGGCGACGCCCCTCATCTTCTTGCCGCAATCGTTGCACACCAGTGACTGTGCTTGCGCTGCAGCGTCAGCCGCCTTCTCCTCTGCAGCCTTCGAATCATCTGCCTTGATGTCTTCAATCGACTTGTCGGCATTCTTGTCCAACCAATCTATCGCATCTGTGAGGTTGCCCGACTTCTTCACTGCGAGTTCTGCCTTCTCCTTATCAAAGCCCATGTCGATGAGCTGGTCTAGATCGGTGGTCGACATGATTGACAATACTGAGGTCCGAACTGTGAATTATTTTGAATTGGGATATTGATCTGGTCAGATGGAAGTATCTGAGAGTTTACAAGTGAAGTCTATTAAATAGCAGAGACAGGATTCGTACTTTATATACGTTCGATCTAAAGGTGAAAGTGGCGCGTGGCAAGGCTGTTGATAATGGTGGTGATATGGTGGTGGGCATGGTTTGGCATCGGTCTGTCACTACTAAATTGGTACAGCACCTAAATGAGGCACGGCAATTGGGTGCAATCGTCATTGCTTGGCAAAGCGTTTGGAGAGAGCCAGATCGCCGGGGCACCACTTGTGCCAGTCCCAGCCAAGTTATTGTTGTCGCATGCTATCATAGCCGCTGCTTTCTTCTTACACAGTTTGCTCAAACGACGTCTTTATTCTTGTACTGCGACTAATAAAAGCCATACCACCTTCCAGATCTTTGCGCCTAGCTCAATTCGTCCGCCAAAGGAGCAACGACATCATAATCACCCTCACTACCCACCATGTCGGTCGATCTGAGCCCTCAGGAACTGGGCTTCCGAAGTAGGCCATGCCGTAGCGCATAGAGCAAGCAGGACTGACGGACTTGCAGGACCCTTCAATCACGAAGTTACCCAGGTCTTGAGACTCGCAAACAACAATGCTGGTACAGTCGCATTCAAGGTACGCACATGATATTAGAAATCAGGGTTCAGCTTGCTGACGATTGCATACAGGTCAAGACTACAGCTCCCAAACAGTACGATTGCTGCTCGCCCTTCGTTTCCACATACTGACCTGCCCAGGTACTGCGTCCGACCGAACAGCGGTGTTATCAAGCCAAATGACGTCGTTGACGTTCAAGGTATGCCTCCCACCCTATGCCCCCGCAGCTTGCTAATGAGGAACAGTGCTCCTTCAAGCCATGAAAGAAGACCCACCTGCCGACGCCCGCTGCCGTGACAAGTTCTTGGTTCAATCTGTCCTCGTTGATGACTCTGAAGAATCGAACGTCGCAACTCTATGGTCGAACGTCGAGAAGACGAACAAGGGCTCAATACAGGAGCAGAAGATCAGGGTCACCTTCCTCCCACCAGCAGGCGCCGACTCGACCCAGCTGAACGGCGGTTCTACTCGCGACGAGCCACCAGCATACACGTCCCCAACTTCAGCTTACGGTTCGCCAGCCCCCGCTTCTTCCAGCGATGCTAAGAGCCCGTCTATGGCAGAAAGCACAAGATCCACTACAAGCGCAACCGAGGCGCCCAGCTCTTCTGGAGCTTACTCAGCAGTTACCAACGCCGTACCCAAGAATCAGGACGATGTGAATCAACAACTTTCTGCTGCGCAAGCCAGAATTAAGGACCTCACAAACCAGCTGTCCGATCCTCAGGTCAGACAGAGAAAGATCGGCGATGCTCAAGAGAAGGTGCAGACCATGACACAGCAGGTTCAGGACACAGGTGTGCCTCTACACATTGTCGCGGCTCTCTGCTTGGTCAGCTTCCTCATCGCCTATATGTTCTTCTAGCCGTAGGCGCACCACTACATTGACTAAAAAGCACGAATATTACCGTCCATGGCGTGAGAACTCGTGACGGCAACACTCGCTAGCGGGCCGACCAACAGTGGACCAGTGGGGTAGCACGGCAGAAGAAGCAGATCTGCAGCAGACCATGAAGGGCAGCGGAGGCTAAATTAAGCCAGCAGAAAGCGCAGTGTTTGAGCATAAAGCGTAAAGATACCAGAAGTCGCAGTGGGAGGTTCAATCACTTTGAAAAGACTTGGCACGATTGGATGTGTAAGCCTAGAGCAAGTATGAAATGAGTTCACGACAAATTGCCCTATTAAGGCCCTGCTTTCTGCACCATAATCGTGCTCGTTGCCCGAGGCCAGAACCCACTCAGAGCGTCATCGCGACATGCTCGATGAGCAATCTGCTTAGCTTAGCACACACGCCAACGAAACATCGCGCATGTCTCTCCAGTTGCGTGACTACTGATGACCTCTTCCCGCAGGTGGCCTGGCCGATGCTCGCGTCCTTGCCGTTGAAGGCTCCGGCGTGCTCCCTCAAGACGAAACAGGTACCGATGAAGAATCGAGCTCGATTCGATTTATTGTACGGCTCATTATCAATCTCTCGTGGCAATGGGATGCTCCTGGCACCACTGCAGGGTAGCTAGCCGGCCAGCTTGGTATCGCACCATGAGTTTCTGAATGTAATACGTGGATCACAGGATAGTACTGTCTGGTCCAGGTAGGTAGATCCCCAGTTGATGATAGCAGATATAGTTCGGCTCAACGCAACTCACCTAGCAAGCTTAGTATCAACTGTGTTCTCCAGAACACTTGCCGTCGTGCCTACTAACGGCAGATCCAGGTAGGTGCTCATACGGCCCGCCCCCTACGCGGAGTCAACAGCTCATCAGCGCACTACCCTTCACCGCTGTCACTACATGCAGCTCGCAGTGCTTGGGGGAGCAAGTGATTGAAAGCTAGCCATGCTCGTCTGGTGGAGATTCGGGGACTGCAACTGTAGGATCTGTGCGGCAACCTCTCAGCAACGTGGCAAGGTACGACCCTGCAGTTTAGAGAACACTTTGTGCCATCTGGTGCCATCCATACCAGGGAGGTGTGCGTGTGGCGACCTACCTTGGGGTTTACGGGATAGTCCTTTGACAATACGGCGCGGCAATTGCCATAATCCAGACATGGACTCTGCCGGGTTTGGGCATAGAATGTCCGCCCCGCGGAAAGCCCTTCGAGTGTAGAGGACGAAGCACAGTGTTATAGTATGTTTGCAGCGTTTGCGACTTCTGTGGCTTGGTTAGCGACTGTGAGTATCACTTAGGAGTGGTCTTACCATATAATTGCGGTGCTAGCTGGCCGACCATATGTGTGACATTTTCTGCCGGTCGGCATGATGTTAGTGCTATGACCGTCTCCATCACGCGCTGCGATCAAAAGTCGCGTCCTGTGGACCGAGCGCTGGCACTGGTGTAGATGCTACTCTTTGTGGCCAATATTGCATTTTAGGCTCTTCCCATCCGATTCAGTCGTACTTTCCTGCCTTCACTCAGCTTTAGGTTACTCTATTGTTGACTGTTGGCAGCTTGGTCCTTCCTGCAAAACTCAGGCGAGGTCCCTGGGACGGAAACCAATCCTTAGGTGTCAAGATCGGCTTGCATGCTTTGCACGTACTCATCGAATCAGGGCTTGACCCTCTAGTCAATTCGCTCGTCGGGACTTTGGGACTTCCTTTCGCGACTCTTGCTTCGTGATCTGCTGCGGTCTCTAGTCTTGCTTCGGCTCCGGCTTCGCCCTCGGTTCCGGTTGCTCTGCCTGCCGCCTCTTGATTTTTCCTTCGTAGGCGGTCGGACGAAAGCGTAGTCGACTGAAACCGTCTGATCGAGCAGTTTCGTGCCATTAAGTGCCTGGATTGCAGCCGAAGCTTCAGATTGTGTTGGGTATTCGATTAAGACGTAGCCCTATCCTTCATTAATTGACTGTTGTAGCAGAAGCACTTGGTTGCCTACCTTGACATAACCAGTCCTGCGATCGAGGTTGAGGTGTAGATTCTTGATGTCCCCGTAATCTGCGAATAAATCCGTAATATCCTCCTCTGAGGCTTCTTCATGAATGTTTGTCGCGATCACGATCCAGCCTTCGATACTGCGGACTGCGACTGCGTTTTCGACTGTTTTGGCCTCTGCGCTGGCCGAGGGTTTTTTATCTTCTGGGGAGTTCGTGCCGTTCTCATCTGCTGGAGGCTTCGCGTCGACTTCCATTTCGGTCGACATGGTTGCAATTGTCTGGCGTTAGATGGCTGCTAGACTCTTTGGACTGTACGGTGAGATTGCTGGCCCGGCGGAGACAGCAGCAAACGGGTGGTCGCGGATGGTCGTGAAGGATACGCGGCTGGCATTAAAATGAGCGCGTGCTCGTACAGCATTCGTCGTCACAGCTTGCGGCTCTGCGAGTGACGCCGGAGCGGAGTTCTTGGCACCTCAATCCGGATACTAGTATTCTACACCGCCCTCGCCGAGCTAGATGTCCAAGAAGCCCCGACCGCATGTTTTTAATGGCTCCGCGTACTTATGTAACCTCGGTGCCAGACTATATTAGTAACACTTATACAGATACACAAAAGTACATGTTTTCACGGTCAGCCATTTTTTGTATCCGGCCTGACTCAGCCATGGAAGAACTGGTATCAGCCTGCTGCCTTGCAGCCAATGGAGCCTGAGCGACACCGAGTCATGGTTAGCTATGGCGGCAATGGCCCGATCCCATGTTCATGAGCCACAGACCTGTCACAGGGCCAAATGATGAAAGAGCGCCAGATGCACCAGAGAGGCAATGAGCTGAACGCACACACAGCTGTAGCTGTTGAAGATGCAGGAGACCACGCAAGGAGAAGTGATGAGGACGTCGCTAAGCTCAAGCGATATGACCTGCCAACCAGTGGACGACGATTGCCGGCACATAGCTTCAAATATTTATTGGGCAGGTAGTCGTAGGGAATTCAGGAATCGCATATCACTATTGCTTTATCAATACTATCGCTTCCCGTCGGCCGGCTTCGTATGCGTTAGGGTCTTGTATTGCATGTCTTGCTTGTCAACCACACATACTGCTCATACTATTGGAGCGACATCGATGCTTGGTCTGCAACTATCTTGGTCCCGGTCATTGTGTATGCTCATGAAATATTGCACTTGAGGCGTTCTGGTATCACAGAAGCCGTGTTTCTGGTGTTGTTCGCAAGTTCGAACATATACCGGCCCGTCTGCACTTGCGTGGGCCACCCCGCTCTGTCGAATGCTTCCTGCGCCAGGTTGAGCAGCATGATGTCGCTTCCTACGTAGCGTTAATTATGAAGATTAGTCATGGAAACGTTGAGATTACCTCGTGCACCCATGACCGTCCCCGCGATAGGTCGATGCTCGAGCCGTTGCGTAACTTTTGACTGGTAAGGCATCTGGCCAACTGCACCATATCTTAGTTTGAGACCTGTGAAAGAAGATTTGGGGACACACTAGGAAGAACAAGCTGCGGTGCTTGAAGAATAGGCGACATGAACTTTTCGCCAATGGTGTTTGATCCTGACGGTGGTCTGTGAGCACCTATTAGTCATTGTGTCCTGGTACACCCTCTCAGGTTGGCATACTCATTGGGTGCGTCACGATATTTTGGCCGGGGCCCTCCATAAGGCATGATCATGATCGCATCAGACAAGAGATCACCTTTTGCACCCATCACATTGGAGTTGAACCATTCCCGAAACACTCGGAGCTGGTCATGATGTTCAGCTGCTTCCTCAACGGTCACACTCTCACCAGTTGACCTGCCGCAATTGTCAGCACGGGCTATTCTGTGTTGCAAAGCATTGTTGAGGTACCAGCGAAATTTGACGATCGGTCCTGCGTAGGGTTCTTTGTCAAAGTTGTTCCTATACTGCTCGCGATATGGCTTGAAGATCTGATAGTAATCATGGCACTGGATCGCAAATGCTGCCTGTGGCGCCAATTGATTAGTTTCAGGTATCCTGCTTTGGAGACAACCGCTACCTTATTTAAGTAGCCCTCTAGAGATTTGCCTTCGGCTTCGGGAGGCGGACACTGCGCCCACCGCTCTACTAAGCTGAATTCGGTCTTCTTCACGCCCAAGAACGCTTCCAAAACAGCAACATATTCATTGACCATAGCCTGGTGGGTTGGGTTGCTGTGAGGAAAGAACTCTTTTGGATACAGTATCTTCTTAGGGTAGTTGCGGCTTGAATCCAGGTCGTGTGTCAGCGAAACGATGTTGTTGATTGACTTGATGTTGCGCCCAAGTAGTCCTACAACATCGAAGGCGCTACTGAGCGTCAGCATCGTAGCATTGTGCCCTGCGGATCACCTACTGGCAACCTGCCGTAACGCCTCGCATAGACGTCGAGTTGAAAGAGGTTCGGAGGGAGAACAACCCGTTGCACGTGGCAGGTGCTCGTATACTACCAGCAGCTAACAGAAGGTAAGCAGATAGTACAATGCTTGCAGCAATTATCTTACTATCAGCACCAATCGAGTAGTCCAGCCAAGGATATCCTGCGAGTGCTGCAGCTGCACCTGCCGAGCTCCCAGACGGGCTTTGATACATGTCTCCACGTGGATTGAAAGGGCAGTGAAAGTCGATGTACTGGTCAGTAGGCTCATCAGACGATGCAAATGCTGTCATCTTCGTCTTGCCAACGATCGTTGCTCCGAGCTCAATGAGCCTCTTGACAAAGTCAGCGCTCTCTTGTAAAGGCCCATACAGCTCCATGTACGATCGACTCATCTGAGTCGTTTGGACACCAGCGAGGTCGAAGCAGTCTTTCACTGCAACGCGGGCCCCCGCAAGCGGTTTACTGGAACCTCTTGCATACAGCCGGCTCGGGACGGCGACCGATTTCCATACGCCTTCATTCGACACTGCGGCCAAGGGCGAGTACCTGAAAACTAGTGAGCATGTTGGAATCGGCCCCGTATTGATCTTACTTATGAGGCTGGAGGGGGTCGTCAGGTGTTGTTGTGATCATGAAAGAATCGAGATAGTCCTCGTAGAGCTTCCATGCCTGATGAATCTTTGCGCCATAGAGGAAGTAGGGCCCAGGAGCCAGGGCCGTTTCCGTACTGTAGCACGAGGGAGACGATGTGTCTTGGGCCATACCGTTGATGAAGCTTGAGCACGACTCGTCAGACGAACATGCCAAGACTATCGTGTTGCTAAAATTCGAGGCAGCCGCTGCATATACATCGTCAGAAGTAGCAAATTCTTTGAATGTGCTCGACAGCTCAGCAGCGCTCTCCGCAGGTCGGTCTATCACTGTAGCAGGAATAAAGCCTTGCGATTCTTCCGGACGCCTTCTCGAGCTCGGTATTTCTCCCTGATCGTGTGTCAGTAGGCGTTCCAAATACGGCACGGCTCGACCCTACCACGGCATGAGGATGAACGTGAAAAAAGTTACCCCCCAAATTCTGTATCCATAAGCGGTCCATGATAGTGGAGGCTCTCATCCTCTCCTTAGCAAATGCTTCTCGTTGCTTGCAGCTCTCTATATACTTGTCTGTCTAGGCTTGCTCTGAGGCGCAGTTGCTTGGTAAGGCTGTGTAGCCTTGCGTATCATTGTAACACTGGGTGGCAGTGATCCTGAACAACGCAGCTTCTTTTGATGCACGGGCTGAGTTACACTGGTCTGTGCATGATGATCGTTCGCACGATGTGCATGCTGAAACGTACTCGCAGGTCCGCGACAGGAAGCATCTGTCTCAAGCGCCGTCTGGAGAAAAGGTAAGCGATGCCGCCTAACCTAACATGCGTGATGCCCGGAGCGCGTGCAATCCCAGGACGACTTTCCTGTCATGATGGTTCTACATTTAACTTGGTCTCCTCATAACACAATTTGTTTCGCCGACCACCGATTTCCCGTTGACCAGAGTGCTCAATTTGTGCTGCCTTGCCCCAGAGTGTTGAGGCTACTTGCCTTCTTCCATGCTGTACTGTTACACTGGTTCCCAACAAATTCTCACCAAAGATACCTCGCTCGCGAAAAACCCTTCCGCTTTGCGCTTGTACTCATCCTTGCGCGCGACGATTTCTTTCTGCGCTTCTGCTCCGATACAGAATTAGAAGGCTCCAAACAAGACTGTCCCGAGAAATCACAACATTTCTTTCGTCACTTTTGCGCCAAGAGCAGTGCATCGGAATGTGCAATACAGATTTGTGGTGATATTGCACGCGAAAGCATGTCGAATTCATAAGCGAATGGCGCTTACTGAAGCTTAGCCATTTGCTGTGCGGTGTTAAGGAAGTGCAACTCTGGACTGGCAGAACAGCAATGTGCTTTGCTGTTTCAAAGCGAATGTCTTGGGATCATACGGAGGTCGTCCAGGGTCTGGCTGACAAGGGGCGGGGAATGATTGCCTTAAAGCCTGAAGTTCAGAGGTGGAGCAGTGCCCGGCTAGAATTTTTCCTTTCACACTGAATTTGTCCAGCAGCGTTTCAGATCCTAGAACCGTATCAACTCCCGGGCCATACCTACATATCCTTTGTCTCCCAAATCTGTGCTTTAAATGACTCAGTCTAAGCGAGTTCCAAACTCGCCTTGCTAGCTCGTAAGATTCTCTTCCTACTGGGAAGCTATGACATAGCTAACATTAGCTAGAATCGGTAGAGCGTCAGACTCTTATCAAGACTCCCTTGACGATCTGAAGGTTGCGGGTTCGACCCCCGCGTGAGGCTATTCGTTCCCTATCCCTCTGTGGATGGAGCTCAAATCCTCGACGTCTGAGGTTAAAATCCTCGGTGATTGATCTTTTTACACTTTTTGTGTGCGGTTCTATTTTGATCTCTTCGGCCTCTGAAGAACTTGTTAGGGTCGTCATATTCGGCGCGTTCGTCGGGTACTTGCGACAAGGCGTTGATATCTCAAGCTTTAAAAGCCGGCCGCTCGTGAATTGTTGACGTTCATGGCTGCCCTAGTGCCGCGTGGTGAGTCCATGGGAATTGTTCCTTCTTTCTCCCTGCGTACCAAATGCGACGTCAGTGACTTGGATTCAATGGCAGCCATGGATCGAGAAATCGCCTGCTTGACGGCCAGATGTGTTTGGTATAACAGTGCGGGTGTCAAAAGACAAAGGGTTTGAGGAGCTGCAGAGCCGTCATTTCCTCAATCTCGAGAACACGACTGCTGCTTCACGAGGTCGGCATTATATACGACTCTTTCTTCAATTGCTTTGCGGCTTTCCTTGCCTGATGCATACTGCCGCCCATCAATTCGAGCGTGCGCATCCGCTCCGCCAAAGCCTCCTCCGACACGTTGTCAAGAACAAATTTGCCCATGTCGCCACCTCTCCACTTCTGAATGAACTGCAATGCAGAAGATTCGAAGTCCGGCACACCACCCTTCTTGAGCCTGCCTTGCTTCCGGGCCAAGGCGTCCAGCACGGCAAAGATATCATTCGTTGGCTCACAATATGAATTGTACAGCGCAGGTTCTTGCAGATTGAGGTGGAAGAGCAGATAGTCTGCAATGGTGGTCGGTGGTATGATGGTGTCCTTGACGTTGCCACATAGTGCTAGCTTCAGCATACTTTCGGCATCCGGGACGTAGGGGATAAAGACACCGGGAGTATCGATTAGGTAGACACCCTCCCTGCCGTTCTCGCCCTCCAAGATCTTGACGTTCGTGCCGATCTTTCGTGTTACACCAGGCTGGTCGCCGGTTTGCGCAGCCTTCTTCTTCCCGAGGCTCACATTTCGGAGTGCATTGAGTAACGAAGACTTTCCAACATTCGGCATGCCAACTACCATCAGTCGAGTGCCAAACAAGGAGGTAGAGTTCTTGGCGTGGGCTTTGGTGAAGTCGAGGATGTTACGAATCGCATTGCGGGACTTGATATCTGAGAACATGGACGTCGATGGTGCATCCCACCTGCGTACAATATCCTCTCTCTTCTCACGTCAGCCTCCTCCCTTGTTGTACCCAACTCTATTCACGTACCCTCTTATCTGCAGCAGTAAATTTGCTCCCCAAATCTTGCTTGGTATAGATGATGAGCCGGGGTCGTTCGCCCAGGTTTTGCTCGAAAAGAGGATTTCGTGACACAAGAGGGGTCCTGTAATCTCGGCACTCGACAACGAGATCGATGGAGGCCAAGAGCCCTTTCATCTTCGACAAGCCGGCTGCATGGTGTCCTAAGAAATAGGAACGTGGTATCGACGACAGGTGATCGTATACCTGCCGTGGTGCGAAAGAGGCCATAGATGAGTCTGCAGATATGCTAGATCCATAGTGCCTCGACTATGATATCAATGGCGTCGGCATGATTGACGAAGGAAGCATGCTTGACAGCTGGTTGAAGGTCACTCGGAGGACTCTACAGCCGCAAGTAGTTGGAGAGCATTGACGAGATGAGTGCAAACCTAGCAAACAGTTCTTTGGGAAATGGTCAGGTGCAGTCGCGTTATGCACGCCTGTGCGATCTTGTTACGCTCAAACTTGCAGCGTTGGTGCGAGCAACAGCTTTGCTGGTGCCCTGCTTTGCGAAACATAGAAACTGACTTCCTTGCTGAGTTTACTCCACTGGCGTACACACCTGACATCAGGATTCCTTCAACACTCAAAAATTAACAGTCGCACCCGACTTCTGTACTGCGCAGCTTCCGTCGCCTCAGTATCTTCTTGTCCACCCCAACTCCCCAAATGCCATGCATCGTACGCGACGAGTTCGAGCATCACCGTGTTTCACTCTGTTTGCCAGCATTCGGCCAAGCTCCCTGGTCCTCAGTACTCGGGCAAAATGCCAGCATGGCGTATTCAGTTCGTGGGGAGCCCACAACGTGTCTCGATATGTCCTTCTAATCCCACACGCTCACCGCCCTGAAGTCAACTCTCCTGGTGATTTTGTGTGTTGAAACACATGATGCGGACTCAGGCTGTTTTTGCTTCGAGTTTGCTGTCGCACATTCTGAGCTGGCACAAAGCTGTTGTGCTTCGACCCTATGCTCTCGTGCACTACTGTGGTTAGGCCTCGACCATTGCGACAGCCCGCCGCACAGCTGCGTTTTTGCAGCTGTGATAGTGACGATGCTGCGCGAGGTATGAAGGAAGATGGAAGAGAAGCACAAAGTAGGCTGCGTGGCTTGCAATTACTTTGAGAGTATCAGCACTGCTTCATCGTGACTTACGCTGAACAAGATCTATGCTTAGCAGGCTTTCGGTATTGCAACTATTGAGCCGTCAATGGATCTCGGGTAGCAGCCTGAAGGGGGACGAAGTACACCGTGCGCTGTCAGTCATTGTACAGACGAAAACGATGAGGGTATGACATCTTTGTGTTGGCTCGCATAACTGAAGTACGTAGGACACAACGCCCTGCTTCTGTGATAGGTCTTCCGAACGTCGAAATGACTTATGCAGCTATGCGATACCGACCTCATCTCGAAGCACCGCTGAGATTCTTCTGCGGCCCGGTCACACAGCCGAGTCTGGCGTGTGGCACAGGAACATGCCTAAACTGTACCCAAGTGCCAGGAACTATCGGTAAGACACACGGTCGACGATGCTCATATGTCAAACTCATCTTCATTCACGGAAGAGATGAATCGAATTGCTTCGAACACGACTACAGACGATCCTCCCCAATCCAAGTGCTGGTGGACAATTTTGCCCGAAAGAGCTAACCAAAAGCTCCAAGTGTGAATGGATCCGCAAATTTCAGCCAATCACGAAACCATCACCACCATCACAGCAGCCTAACCTCGAAACAGGCAAGTAGTCCAAGCATCTTGCCGCTAGCTCCTTAGGCTGAATGCCAATCAACGTGGGACCAGTTGAGATATCGATATTGCTGTTCAGTGGCAGGGCCTGAATCGTTTGCTTTTACGATTCCGCAGGTGTTCTGGCCTGAATATCGATGCACAGGCTGCATCTCGGGTCCGACCCTTCACGAAGTATACTCTGCGACACTCCATCTAGTAGCTCCTGTTCCGAACAACCCTGTGTCCCTGTACAGAAGTGTGGGGTTGGCTTCCCTTATCCTGCTTCCAGCTTGAGATAGCCGCTTATGCGAACAGCAGCTACCTACAATGCTTGAACGACTATCGCTAACCTACGATGGGTGGCGTGCGGATATATGACCTCGGCATACTCTTTTGTAGCCAGAGCATGAGACTTGTTTCTGAACATGGTGAAGTTCGCTTCCGACTAATAGTTTGCAGTGATTTCTTTGCCCGATATGGTCCTCAAGCCATAATCTTTACTCTAGGAATCCTGAAATGCGCACGCTTCGTCATGTGTACATGAAGCGGACGGTCTTGCGTCAACTTTCACAAACAAAGAACACGGTATACTGAACCACTAACGCAACGCGCTACCTTCAATATCCCACCGAGTTCTACCCCTACACCGGCAGCCCATCAGCAACGATGTGGTCGCAACTGACTGAGCTGAACGGCATGTATGCTGCTATAGCATTATGTCTGTGCGTGATATCTTATCTCAGCCTAAGCCAACGACAACGCGATGTGGTTATCCAAAGGCTCCGCCTCAGGAAACGTCGGCCATCCTCAGCTGATACTCCACCACGATCCCTCTCACCAGAAAAGAAGGTACCAACCAACGCGACGCCAAAAGCAAACGAATACGTCAGACAATTCCCTCCATCTCAACGACACGTACTGAATGAGCTAGCACAATCTTTGCCGTCAAAGCAGCGACAAGCCCTTGGCGATCTGAGCTTCGATCATGAGACTTTCGGGACGTCACTACTTGGTTGGGAGGAAGATTACCGGAAGGCTGACGCTTCCAAGTATGTTTACACGGGCTTCTCAATTAAAGAGATCAAAGCACTAGGAGACTTCCCAGACTATGCCACTCTGTCCGGTGTACCGCTGCCTCATCCTTACAACGAGTTTAGCCTTGAGACTGCACGGCCTCGACCTTATAGGCCGTTCCGATGGGCCTACCATCAGACCATGAGTCTTACCAAAATGGAGACAGACTGGTGGCTTGAGCTCGAGAGCACTTACAGAAGCCGCATCGAACAGCGGAAGTCCTTGTACGCTCAGCACGGCGACTCTGTCCTACAGTGGCTGCCAGGCTCGGAACTTGCATCCAAAGAACTCATGGAGATGGCTTTACAGTTTTATTGCAGCAGGCACCCGCAGTATTTCTCTCTTTATCCCTCACCGTCTGACGCTAGCAAGACGATCTTTGAGAACAAGATTCTTGGTACGACGCAAGTGGTTCAAGATAAGCACCCGCTGCTCGTGCTCTTGGACAACGTCCCAGAGGATTTCGCAATCATGCTGCGGAATCCAGAGACTGGTTACTACCACTTCCGATCTGGCATGATCTGCTCTGCTTTGGGATGGAACACAGGCACCAAGATCGGCAAGCAGCTGCACGAGATTCATGCTCCTATCCCAGACTACAAAGAGAAGATGCAGTTCAGTATGGATAGGTGAGTCACTTGTCGGTGTCTAACGATCTATGCTGATGAAAGCCTGTAGGTTCTTTACCAAAATGCCTGCCGACAAGCCAATCCAGCGAGGGTCTTGGGGGCTAGAAGTCGATGAGCCCCTGTATATGCCGCCAGGTAAGCGTGTAACAAATTCATGCTCTTCCACAGCAGCTCACTCGCACTTCAGGCGACCCGCACGAGAAATACCGGGACTTCCAGGCCCCTGATCTTACACTAGACCGTCTGCATCTGCGCGTTGACTGGCAAACTTTGCGCCGACTGCCGCTGTCGGGCGCCATTGTTTTCAACTTCAAAGCTCTTTTCACACCAGTAGCAGATTTCAGACACGAGCCTTATATTCCCAGCTTGGTATTGAAGGCGATGAAGGATGGAAAGGAGAATCTGATGAAGTACAAGAACACATGGCACGTCGAGCATGTCGCCATGCCCGCCTTGGAAGAGTTTCAGAAGGAACAAATCGAAAAGGGAATGATTGAGAAGGATTGGGAAGTCCAGACACTAGATCAGGTGAGTCGGTTGTATGGTGATGCTGAGGATCAAGCATGCTGACGCGTAGTCACAGAGCCCGTTCTATCCCTCATGGGAGGAGCTGTGGCATCGAAAACAAGGATTTTAACCAAGTCTTCAACCTCAAGCTTGCCGCATGAAGAGCGGCTACACGGTTGTTCGGCGAGTCTGAGTTGGTCGCGTTGTCAGCAAGGGTAGCGCTTTCTTCAAGGTCTCAAGTACAGGCATGTTTAGCACTTCGAATGAAGGTGGAGACTGTTTGGCAAGGCTGCAGACATGTCTATTGGTCTCGCCCAGCCTTCACCTCTTCTTCTCCCACCCTTTGTCCTTTAGCCACCTCTTGTCTTCTAGCATGGGTGCAGGCATCTTAGTAAACAACATGGATACTCTTGCCGACCTTGACGAGGATACCCTCATCGCTGTGCTCGCAGTTTACCGCGCTGATATCGCAGAAGAAAAAGCACATATCAAGGACGATCAGAATCACTCTGGCTATGATCACTTCAAAGACAACTTGACAGCACTGGAGTGTTATCTCGATGAAGTCGAGAGCCAGTACAACCTCGCTCGTGACGCCAGACTGGCCCAGAGCATCGTCGACGCAAAACTCGCTGATTTCTCTACCATCGCCGCAATTGCGAAAGAGGAGGCACAAACAAAGGAAGATCGTGCCTTTGCAGAGCGTCTAGCTGGTCCCAATGCTATCCCACGAGGCGCGACAAGAGCCAACAACCCCCTCGGTGACCCCCCTACCTACGAGGAAACGATCGAAAAAAGCTGCACACCTTCACTCTCCAAGCTTGCAGGACTGTGGGTCGGGCACAAAGCCGGTCGAGCCCTACACCCAGAAAACAAAATAAATGACCCAGATGTTGAACCCGAATTTGACGGCATGCTTCAAGCTGAATGTGCAATCTGTGGCGATCGCAAGTCATATTTCGAAGTAGCATCACTTCCTTGCGGTGACCAATATTGTCGCGCTTGTATTCATGAACTCTTCGAAAAGTCATTTCGAGACGACAGCTTGTTCCCACCGCGATGCTGTCGGCAGCATATCACAATTGAGAACGTCGATATCTTCATGACAAAAGAGCTCAAAGACGAGTTTGCCGCCAAGACTATCGAGTTCAATACACCAAACAAGACTTACTGTGCCAACAAGAAATGCGGAGCATTCATACTGCCACAGAATATTGCCCACAGCGTCGGCCGGTGCCAAAACTGTCGAACCACTACCTGCACGTTCTGCAAGAACCAGGGGCACCCCGATGAATGTCCGCAAGATCCAAACCTACAAGCTGCCCTTGACCTAGCTCAGCAAGAAGGTTGGCGAAGATGCAGTCGATGCCAGGCCATGGTAGAGCTACGCTCTGGATGCCACCATATAATTTGCCGCTGTTGGGAATCATTTCTGCTACGTGTGTGGTGCCATGCCCTGGAAGTCTTGTCGGTGCGAACAATGGGACGAGGCAAGACTGGTGGAACGAACTGCCCACGTAGCCGCTAGAGCTGGACGGCGTGGTGACGAGGCACAGGTTAGACATGAGCTTGTTACCAGACACAACTGTGAGCACGAGGAATTCGGCGACGTTAGGGGTGGGCGCTGTGACGAATGCAACCACAACTTGCCGTTGTACTTGTATCGATGCACACGATGTGGTTTGGAGCTTTGCGCACGATGTCGATTCAACAGAATTCGCTGAACGTGGGACTACAATCTTGTTCACAGGCTACAATGGACGATGCAGCGTTGTCGATTTTGTGTGTCTGGGGGGCGTCAGCTCAAGATCTGGCTTACGTGATGTGAAGGCGTATGGACTTGTCAGAGAATGGTATCGAGTTACTGTGGAAGGATCGCGTTTGCGGTGCTGTCTACGGCATTAAATGTGGATCGAACCTTAATATTGGCGTGACTGACACTCAGGGCGTCCTCCTGGTACCGATGTTCAGGTTCTTGACCATAGCAGAATGAGACGCATGCTAATGACAGAAATACCATCATGTCCTCTACACTTACCAACGCCACAAGCGTTCTTGCCGCAGCACCATCTTGCGCAACACAACTTGGTTTGCACTTGCCTCCTGACCTCATAGACCATTAGCCAAAGTTGAATCCGAAACGCTCAACCATACAATTCGATACCTAACACTACCCGAACATTGATATCATGCCAGACTCAATGTGGTCATCATTGACATCTCATCTCACTTTCACCTCACCTCACCTTCCGACAATAGCCACCTCCTGCTTGGTCAATCGACCGTGCGTAGTTTCACATCCCGTTCCGCCGACCCTGCCAACGCATAAAATGGCTTGCAATGGCGTTCTGCCATTCGCCCGTTTACACTCTGCCATCCCTCTCTCGCTGCGGCTAGCTTCAGACTGAAAAGGTATTGCCTTGGCCGAAGAAGGGTGTGGTTGGGGCAAAGAGGGGTCTGAGAAACCGAGAGTAAACGACAGATAAGTATATATGTATTGCATTCATCCAGCATGGAAGATCTGATACTGAGCGCAGGTACAGATCTATAAAGCGAGGGATGGGTGTGAAGCAACTAGCCGAAGCTCGAAAGCAATCGAAGATGGATTTCCGAAGTGGCACGGGTGTCGATGGCGGCCAGTACTCGGATTCAAGGTAAATGTGCCCTCCCACCACAAGCCAGTAGGTTCTAACAAGGCAATAGCACAGACGGAATATTAGCTTTGACGAAAGTTGACCGCGTTGAGTGTGTGGTCTGCTGGGAGCATGTCGACTTCCGCAATGTTGTCACCTGCAACCACGGCCACGCAGTATGCGGCAGCGATGTGGAAAGAATATTCCAGACCTGGATTGAACAACCAAGTACAACTCGTCCACGATGCTGCGACGATCAGCTCAACCTTCGCGACTGTATGCGGGTGCTAAGCAGTGATACCCTTCAAGCGTACCACGACCGACTCCGTGCACTGGCAGATTCAGCGAAGAACGCAGAATATACAGGCTCCGATGAGGAAGACAGAAGCTTCGTCAGAGACTCGATCAAAAAGCACGAACTGTAAGTCCAGCGCTTTGGGATCACATTGCTCCATGCTAACCTTTTGCAAAAGGCAAATATGCCCGCGCTGCACAACCAGAATCCACCGAATTGATCGCTGCTTTCACATCTCGTATTGAATCTCCGTACACTACCACTTTTGTCCAAGCTGACCTTTTCAAGTTGTCCTTGCGGAGAGCAATTCTGTTACCTGTGTGGTGTTGTTTGGGCCAGATGCAAAGGCAAGCACATTCGACGCAGCAGCCTTGAGATCACGGACAGAACTGCCCGACAAGATGCAGTTCATGGAGGTGGCCGCCATCCACAAGACTGCCGACATCCTGTACGATCATTGCAGCGGCTTGGCGACGAATCAATAGCACAATGCTGCACCCATCCTCGACGAAAGCTACAATGCCGTCTGTGCAACCTCATCATGTGCCAAAACTGTCAGTACACAGTCTATCTCACAGGTTGATAGCTCTTTCTTGATTGTATCTCACATCTAGTGGCGGAAATGACTTGGCGAGGAGTGAGCTGCCAGTGATGCTACAGAGAGGGCGACGGTGGTGACAATCTCAAAGAAGCAGCAAACATGGATCCGATGAGCGTGTATCAACGCTTGAAGTGAGCTGCGTCATGATTGGCTGAAGTAAGTGGGCTGGAAGCTTTTGGCTCGATGCAGGGACTCGTTCGACATGTGAAACTTGCTGTAGATCAAATGATAACGTCAATTCGATGTGTTTCGATGGTATGTGAGACATTGAACATTGATTTTCTGTTCCATTGACATTGTACATTGTCCCAGTTCAGTTCAAAAACCAATTACAGCGAACAGATATCTGATCTTACGACTGTAGTTCAAGACACCATGGCGACAGCAGCGGTAATGGCCCCAACGGCGCCAATAGAGTCAACCTTCTCAAGCACGACAGTTCCAGCTGCACCCAACCACTCCAATATCGAAGATTCCGAGAATCATGCCTCAAACTTGCTCATCACCAAAATGGCCGTTGTGCTCCGCAACATGGGCTACGACGACGACGCGGTCAAGAAAGTTTCAAGCCGCGCAGCAGCCAACACCGTCGAAGGGAGCAATTTCCCGGCTGACGATTCCTTGGGAGACGGTGATTCACTAAGTCGTTTCGTTGATGGTGAATTGCTCAACGAGACTAAGCTCAGACGGAGAGATATCTATTTGAACAGTAATGAGCCTGTTCTCCTGCTCGAAGCCAATAAGGAATTTGGACTGCCACGTTCCCAGATCCGCGAGTTCAAGGAAGGCTTGCTTGTCGTCCTGCGAGGGAAAGGGATCAAGCCTGTGAGGGTGTATATCCGACAGAGGGAGGACTTGGAGCAGTCCCATGCCCGTGGGGGTGTCGGTGTCACGGTGACGTTGCTGAATGTGGTGAACACTGATATTGGGGGGCCGAGTATGGTTCAGTTGCTTGATGCCGCTTTTCATGGGGAGGGGTGGAAGGAGGAGCTTGTGGTGAAGGAGGCGTGGAACGGGTATGATTTGCTCTGGAAGGATGAGGCGTGGGCTGACGCTGCTGTTGAGACACGGCAGGGGGTGATTGAGGCATCGCCTGCGGAGCCGCAGGCTGATGATACGGCCGCTGCGGGTGACGCGCCCGTGATTGACCAGCTGGAGGACCAGCGAGAACAGGCGAATACGTCTGACTACAGAGATGTGAATGCTGTGCCGGAGGATGAGGAGGATGTCGAGCCGGAGGCCGTTGAGCATCCTGCTATGAAGGAGCTTCGCGAGCGTGAGGCTCGACGATCTGAAGTCCAGCATCCGACGTGGTCTCGCACGCAAGACGACCATGGGGTGGTGGACATCATAACCACCCATTCATCTAGCGCTAAGGACACAGATCCGATATCAACTATTGCGGGTCGGAGGAATGAGTCGTCGGACGATGGGTTTGAGGTTGTGGAGAAGACATAAAGGCAAGCGTACTATCTCAACCAGCATCTGAATCTGACCTGCTTCCGACACTCGAGCTTCGGCTCCGACCATTCTCACTCGCATGTCCATTGCGGTCATCAGCGTCGGCCATCTCCTCGTCTTCATCCATAGCGTCCAGCTCAGCCTGCAAAGGACTTTCTCTTGGCTCAAGCTTTTCTAAATCTTCTAGCACCTGTCGTGAAGGTAGCTTCCATAGACTTGTTGCGCACGATCTCTCTTTCGTCAACAAGTCATCCACAAACTCATCCATGTGTGTTAACGTGTACTCTTCCTTCCTCCTTCGTCTGAGCTTCCTCGAATCGAGTAGTAGTGGTTCAAGAGTCTTGTAGATCTCGTCCGGGTCGAAGGTCAAGCGGATATAGAATGCTGCCAGCGCACGAAGATATTTCCATTCTTCCCCTCCAGCATTCAGGTACTCGAGGATGATATCGTTGTCGGGAACAAGAGTCAAGAGCTTGAATGCGAGACATAGGAAAGGTGTCGGCTTCATGCCCACGCCATATGTGCCGCCGATGTATGTCAACTCGACGGCGCGATCAAGTAGTGTTGCTGCATTAAGACCGAAGCATTGCTCCTTCCAGTACAATGAGTCGGTAATCCTGTCGCGAGTCGCAGTTTCGATGAGCGTTGCCGGATTCTGTCCTCGCACTAGTGGTCCTGAGTAGCCTCGATTATCGAGCGTATTCGATGCGTCGGCGCGGTGGCTCATTGTGTCATTCACGCATTCACTGCCAGCAGGAGCATTGCTGAAACAGCGTTGATAGTGCTCATTAGCGCTTTCAATTATCTCAAATTTTGGGTACGACGCTACGTCATTCTAATCGCCCTTGACAACTGAAATGTAAACAGCATGGCTGAGATCTGCTCCTGGAGACCGCCCGGTCAGAAAGCTGAAACTGTATGCACGCTGCCGTTCACACACTGGCTTCGATGAGCTGCTGCAATTACCCATGAACACCGCATCGGGCTATTGACAGAACAAGTAATTGCCTTCTGGACTATATCAGCGCATTGACCACCAACCTACGCACCACCAGACTGAGAAAGTCGATCTTGCTTGAACATCAGTTTGGTGATGGTACTCCTAACATCCTCAGCAATTTCAGCCGCAATATCAGGCGGAGTGGTCTGCCTCTTCACATTCCTGCTCTTTTTGTCTGGTTACGTGCTACAGCAACAAGGTGTGAGATCTTTACAAGCAGCATTGCAAGAGCCTATCGAGATCAGAGAACAGGTCCAGCCTATATTACCACCACAATTTCAAAACGTCAACAACGATGCGCAAGTACTGGTGGAAGATGACAACGATACATCGAGCATCCTAGTCGATGCCGTACTAGATCAGGAAGCCTCACAAGCATCCGACTCAACATCTGAAGCCACGCACGAGCTATCTCCTCAAAAGTTATGGTACGCTCATGTCGACAACACATCTCCCAACTCATCGCCGAGTGCTCAAAACACCGTAATAGAGCCATCGGTGCGCCAGAACCAGCTACTTTATGGCCGATTCGCTTACGTGCTGTCTTTCCCGAAACCTTCAGACCTATGTTCTGGTCTCCTGTTCACCAAATGGCATCGTCAACTTTCGCAACTGCCAAGCAGCCAAGTCGACATACTCTATCTATACCCATCGGACTGGGAGACATCTTCCTACGCACCACACCGGGATGCTTTGCGACTACTCCTCGAGTCAGAACATAGACATTCTGCAATCCTGCATCCAGTACCAATTTCGAAAGTCTGGACTGGGATGGATGTCGAGGCGCAACTGCTGTCTGAGCTGGCGAGGAATATCTGGCCGTATGAGAGGCTGCTGTATCTGCGAACGCCAGGCATGCTAATCGACACGATACGGCTAGACAACACACTTACATCGACGTACGTGGATCGGAAGCTGCTCAAATCGTCTTGGGCAAGACTCCGAGCTCCCGTGCGCAGGGGCGATACAGCGGCATTGAACCCAGAGGTCCTGCTTTTTGCGCAAGGCAAGGGGCTAATGGTGCCGACCGGTGATTTGCAACGGACGTTGACTGCGAAAGCAAAGACAAGTCACGAAGGCAATCAGCAGGACGGAGGCAATGATGAGATTTTGCCCAAGGAGGCAGCGTATGTGCTGTTCGATGAGAAGGAGCTTGAGCAGCGGAACAGAAATGATTCGAACCACGATAGCATTTTTGAGCGATTTGAGCGAGAGCGTGAATTGGTCTGCGAGGGAACGGACTTGCTAGCATGAGTGTGGGAAATCGTTGACGATTGATTTGTGTACAGTTGTATGTTGATGATACCCACGAGCGCGAGGTGCATTGTTGGCGCTTGGGCTATGTCTACGCATTGTGGAGGAGCTACAGACTAGAACTAGATTAGGACCGCGAGATCTGAGTGTTTGGCCATGGTTTCACAGAAAGAACATTCTTGGTGAAGCAGATGATGTTTTTGCGACCATTGGTGCATGCAAGTGTATACCCAGAGCAGCAAAGGCTCAATCAGCATCTTTTTCCAGCTCCTTCCTCAGGTTCGCGATCTGCACCCTGATCTCCCTCCACAACAGATATTTGTCGAGGTCACCATCACCGTCCTCACCACCACTAGTTGCCGCTTCAAGCTCTTCTTCCAATTCAACAAGATCCCACGCCTTATCGTTCTGCTTCTCGGTCTCCGCGTCGTCCTTCCCAGGCTTCTTGCCACCTTCATTAGCAATTTTCAGCAAAGTCGAAATGAAGGCTTCTTGCATATAAGCGAAGCTAAAGCCACCCATCAACTTCGCCATTGGCGTCAGCAACTGATCGGGAAACTCAACGTCTTTGTTGTCTTTGAGCTTGCGCTGCCAGTACTGGCAATACCTCCTCCTTCCCTCCAAGTCCGGGTCAGGAAATAGGTATTTCCTGTCAAATCTGCTTGGTCTCTTGGCGATGCCGGGGTCGAGTTTCTCGAGGTGATTCGTGCTTCCGACCATTAGGATGCCTTCGTTCTCGGAGAGGCCGTCGACTGCGTTGAGGAAGAACGATCGTACATTCTCCGTGACCAGCGAGTCGAGATCCTCGAATACGAGGTAGCATGGTGCTTCCTGTCTTGCCTTGGCGAAGATCGAACTGATGCTGTACTCTGGGCCTCCGTAGCTCGATAGGCTTTTGACATACAAGGTTGGTACAGGTTCCTTCCGATCATACAGCGTCTTCATAGTTGCCTTGATGCTTACTGTCTTGCCGTTTCCGGGTGGTCCATAGAAGATCAAGCCTCGCTTCCAGGGTACGCGGAGACGCCGGTAGGTCTCACGGCTGTCATAGAAGCGGATGATGGTACCAAGCAAGTCCTCCTTCAAGTCCTCGGGCAAAATGATATCTTTCCAGTCGCTCTTCTGGATAGCTTGGTAGAGGGCGGCATCCTTCTCCCAGAAACCTTGGTCGAACACCCAGATCTCGTCGTGCAGGACGTTCTGCCATGATCCAATGGTTTTAAGAAATGTGTACGCGGCGGTGGTGTCCGACGTCAGGATGTACTGACGCTTCAGGACCATTGGGTAAGTCCCGTCTCGGGCGTCAACGATGTAGACCAGGAACTCATGGCTATGCCATTTGACTGTGAACTTGTCGAACATTGGTTCTGCGGAGATTGTGCCGTTGCCGCCATCCAGGCGACGATGACGAGGTGTGTAGATAGTCCAGTTCAGTGAGCTTGGGACAGGATGCTTCTCCTTCGATATTGATGGGGTCCCGGAACCAGAGTCGGCGGCTGGTTGGACGCTGCCGTCACCAGTGATCGAGATATAGCGAATTATGTTGATGTTGCGTATGTCGGTATCTATAACTTCAACACCTGGATGAGCTGCCTTAATTGCTTCGTAGATGTGGACGTCTGTGTTGATGCGAGGAGCCGATGCGTGCTCGAAGAATACGGACGAGACGTCATCTGGGCCATGAGAAGTACTTCCAGGTGGCTGACGAGCTTGCGTTGGTGGGAGCCGGAAGCTTGGATGGAAGAAAGGCAGGTCTGAGTGGAATGGGTCGTGGTAGGGCATGATAGCTGTTCAGCAACAACGTGCAATCTACCGCGCTCTCTTTTGAAGCTTGAAGCTACGATATGCAGAGCAATCTAAGTAACGTGCTTAGAAACAACTCTCAAGAATGCTGAGGTGATCTCGTGCATAATGAATGCAGCATACCCGCCTACGGGAGAAGTTTACGCGACTACATCGATCTAGGCAACAGCTTCGAAAGCTCATGCTACTGGATGTTTTACATAGCCACGAAATGCAGGTAGATCCTTGTCTCTGTCCGGCTAGTTGAGGTTGCATCCTCCATGAGGTACGGAGATCCTGTGGTGTGCCGCGCTTGCCGACGAGTCTGTGTTTCATGATGGGGCCAATATCTGCGGTGATCTGGGTAAGGCAAAGAAGGCATCCTCGGCAGCTGCAGATAGGCGTCATCGATACGAACTGACATGTCTACCAAGTACATTTGAGAATCAACGACGTCAAGCAGACGCTCTCGAGCATAGATGTTTATGCGCCATTCCTGATCTCCTTTTCCTTTTCCACCTCTTTCGTAACAAGATCGCGGATACCAGCCAAGTCAGTATTGGCAGGCACCTTGATGACCTTCCTCTCCTTCTTATCTAGCCCGACGAATTGCTCAGGCAGTACACTGTCAAAGTTGAAGCCGGCCTCATCCTTTAGGGCAAGGTCAACAGCATTCGCAAACTTCGCCGGATGCGCGGTAGCCAATGACACAACAGCGGTGTTCTTGTCGTGCTCCGGACTGTCAATCTCGCGCAACGATGCAGCAACACCAACAGCGCTATGTGGATCAAGCACATACTCTTTCTTCGCAATAACTTCACCCCTATAACAAGCTCTGATCATTTCTGTCGTCTCCTTGTCGCTAACACGGTACGTACCGAATGTCTCTTGAGCGTATTGCAGGATCTCTGGGTCGACTGTGAATTTGCCTGTCGTCTTGAGGTCCTGGAACCAGCCTGCGATCTTAGAGCCGGCAGTTCTTATTGACGTTTCTTTCTTGACGTGAGAGTTCACCATGAATTCGTGCTCGAGTGACAGGTGCCAGAGAAGACGCTCGAAGTTGGAAGACACAAGAATATCCATTGCTGGTGAAAGTGTCTCTTTTGCACCGTCAGGATGAGCTTGCGATCCATCTTCCGGGATGCCATTATGCGGGTTCTCCGTGGGGTGATGCGTTGCCTTCTTGCTGTACGTTCCTGTCTGCCAAAAACGATGTAGGATGTCATTCTCGTTAGTCGCAATTATGAGCTTCTTCACAGGCAAACCCATGCGTGATGCATAGTATCCTGCTAGGATATCACCGAAGTTGCCTGTTGGGACCACAAACTTTACTGGCTTCAGGTCTGGGTTTGATTTGAGAAGCGTGAAGTAAGAGTAGAAGTAGTATGTAATCTGAGCTAGGATTCGTGCCCAATTGATGCTGTTGACGGCGGCAAGATGGTGTACCTTGTTCATTTCTGGGTCGCCAAAAGCAGCCTTGACGAAGTCCTGGCAGTCGTCGAATGTGCCTTGAACGGACAAGCAGTGCACATTGGGGTCTAATACTGTCGTCATCTGAGCTTCTTGTACAGGCGAGACTTTGCCGTCTGGGAACATGATGAAAACACTGACATCCTTCTTGCCTCGAAGACCATAAATCGCAGCACTGCCAGTGTCGCCTGACGTTGCACCAATAACAGTCAGGTGATGTCTGGTTTCCGAAGGCGATATCGACTTGTTCTTCCGCACGAGGAAGAACTCGAACAGGTTGCCAAGGAATTGAAGGGCGACGTCCTTGAAAGCGAAGGTAGAACCATGGAAGAGCTCGAGTAGATGGAGGTTCTTGGACTTGTCTAGCTCGATGGTTGGTACGACATCTTCGTGTCGGAAGGTTGAGTACGATCGATGCACAATGTCTCTGAGCTCGCTGTCGGATATCTCGTCTTCGTCCACATACCTGCGAATAACTTCATAAGCTAGATCTGGGAAAGAGAGGTCTTTCCAGTCAAGATAATCCTGCCTGACATTTGGGATCAGATCCGGGTGGAACAGGCCACCATCTGAGGCTAGGCCTTTCAGTACTACCTCCTCAAAACTGAAGAATTCTTGAAGGCTTGAGTCATGGAACCTTGTGCTTGAATACCTGGACTTGCTTGCCATTGTGGTCAGACCATGAAGTATTCCGATATGGGTATTGAAAGTGATAGGCCTAGAGACGGGATTAGAGCAGTTGAGCAGTTCCTTCTGTGTTCGTAATACAGGGAGTGACGCTATTCAACAGCAGGGCGCTACTTATTTGGACAGCCTTCTTTTGCAGTTCTGGCCAGTCCTGGCTCCGAGCTCGCCCAATTTTTTGTGATCACTACTACATATGGACTAGTGCGGTAACCGCCTCGTAGCGGAGTCGAATATGAAGGCGCTGCCACTCCGGCTGTGTTTCACAGTCAGGTAGCCAAAATTTAAAGCATGGTTATAGGAAGGGCAGCATAGCCAGGCATGTGTTCGGAACGAGGCCCATGATGAAGCAGTATCACCAGAGGGTTTCTCAGCTCGATCAATACAGACTTATCAACAGAATGCCAGAACGTAACCAAGGTAAGTGAAGTAGCAATGCCCGAGCTTCTTGCTCATCCGTGCTCCAATATATCGAGACTGCGTGGATGTTGTTTTACATGCTGAGCCTAAAGCGCGTCCGCCACAGGATACACGTCTGCGTTTTATTGCTGACCGCGTACGAACACTCTCATGCCGGGTTACATCCGTTCCCATTGCGTTAGGTCAACTGAATTGCAGCCGGTATCATGCTTGAGAATGCTTTCCGGCACTAGTAGTATCTCAGATCACTATCGTGGAAGTTTTTCTAGCGTGATCATGGCTTGGCGTGTATCGAAGCAATATGTGTTTCTCATCCGCGTTCACAGGCTTGCCGTTGCTTTTTCCTCTTATGCGAGTTACGTCTATCCAAAACAACCCCTACCTTTGGTCATTTGCTAACGACACTGCAGCTTTACTTCATAGAATCATTTCTATAGTAAACGTCCCTTACTGATCTCTTCAAAAGAGCTACAGTACCTCAAACTCGCCGATGAAAGAAGTCCTCGATACCAACAACGTGAATATTTTATCTTCGACATCGCAGAGAAAAAAGTGGCTTCGGTCACATTTGATCTTGCGAGAAGATGGTGATGATCTTTGACCTGTGTTTGAGGTCTGGCTTCGGCCGCTCGACGCAGGAGGTATTGA
>Ga0210040_10000645_pt1 | contig 57173 bp, 50 predicted proteins | sample CryGeyCG12114_NA_FD_185462 | JGI IMG/M metagenome (GOLD analysis project Ga0210040, IMG submission 185462) | Groundwater microbial communities from aquifer - Crystal Geyser CG19_WC_8/21/14_NA (SPAdes) (version 2) | ecosystem: Environmental > Aquatic > Deep subsurface > Groundwater | place: USA...
CGCCGAGGTCCATGTCGAAGCCGGCGTCGCGCAGCGCGCGGATCTTGTCCTCCTCGCGCGCCTTGGTCTCGACGAACTCCTCGATGTCGGGGTGGTCGACGTCGAGGACGACCATCTTGGCCGCCCGGCGCGTGGCGCCGCCGGACTTGATCGTCCCGGCGCTGGCGTCCGCACCGCGCATGAAGGAGACCGGGCCGGACGCCGTGCCGCCCGAGCTCAGCAGCTCCTTGCTGGAGCGGATGCGCGACAGGTTGAGGCCCGCGCCGGAGCCGCCCTTGAAGATGAAGCCCTCTTCGCGGTACCAGTTCAGGATCGAGTCCATCGAGTCGTCGACCGACAGGATGAAGCAGGCGCTGACCTGCTGCGGGGACTGGGTCCCGACGTTGAACCAGACCGGGGAGTTGAACGAGAAGTGCTGGTGCAGGAGCAGCCAGGTCATCTCGTGCTCGAAGACCTCGGCCGACTCGGGGTCGGCGAAGTAGCCGTAGTCCTCGCCCGCACGGCGGTAGGTGTGCACGACGCGGTCGATGAGCTGCTTGAGCCCCTGCTCGCGAACCGGCGAGCCCAGCGCGCCGCGGAAGTACTTGGTGGTGACGATCGTGGAGGCGTTGACGCTCCAGAAGTCGGGGAACTCGACGTTGTGCTGCTCGAAGACGGTCTCGCCGGTCTTCCAGTTCGTCTGGACGACGTCGCGGCGCTCCCAGGTGACCTCGTCGTACGGGTGGACGCCGCTGCTGAAGACGCGCTTCAGCGTGAGCCCGGCAGCCTTGCGGCCGTTCTTCACGCCGTTCTTCACGGTGTCAGCGCGGCCGTTGGCCGAACGGGTGGTCTCGGACATGTGTCCTTCTTTCCTGACGTGCATCCCTGCTCTGGGTAGAACGGTCTGCGCTGGGTTGGTAGTCCCCGGTGGTGCTCGTCCTGCGGGTCGATCTGCTGCTTGGCGGTGCTGCCGGTGAACCTTCGCCCGGGGGTAGCGGAGAGGTCTTGCGGCAGAGGAATGGAACCGGGGCCGAGTGCGCGCTGCCTTCCCCTGCGACGCGCTCCCAGCCCCGGAGACGGGGTGCCTCTCAGGGCGGTGGGCGGCTCGCGCCGCCGGCGGGCCGGCGCCTCGGGGTCAGGCGGTGCGGCGTGAAGCCGCCGAGCCTGGCGTCGGCCACCGGGTCCGGGATCAGCGGCTCGATCCCGGCCGGCTCGTTCTCCATGCGCAGGAGGGCGATCTCGGCCTCGAAGTCGTCGACCGAGCGGAACTGGCGGTAGACGCTGGCGAACCGCAGGTAAGCCACCTGGTCGAGCTCGCGCAGCGGACCGAGGATCGCCACACCGACCTCGTCGGCCGGGACCTCGGGCTGGCCCGACGCCCGCAGCGCGTCCTCGACGACCTGGCCGAGGCGCGCGAGCTGGACCTCCGTGACCGGTCGACCCTTGCAGGCCTTGCGCACGCCGGAGACGGCCTTGTCACGGCTGAAGGGCTCGACCACGCCGCTGCGCTTGACCACCACCAGCTGCATCTGCTCGACCGTGGTGAAGCGACGCTCGCAGACCGAGCACTGACGGCGCCGACGGATGCTGCCGCCGTCCTCGGCCGTGCGCGAGTCGAGGACCTTGGAGTCGGTGTGACGGCAGTACGGGCAGTGCACGACAGGCTCCTCTCGACCGGCTCTGCCACGGTCCGCACACCCACCCTGGGGACAACCCTGGGGAGGACGTGTGGATCGAGCTGTGGACTTCTGTGGGTAACCGACCACAAGTTGTGGATGAACTACACCGGTGTAACCACTAGATGTAGTGACCCTACGACCGAGGTCCATTCTGCGCAAGAGCACTGACACTCCGGGCGCGGCGCGCGGCGGACGCGGCCGACCCGGAGAGGTCAGGCGTGACGCCGGACCCGGTCGACCACCGCTGGGGACGCGCGAGAGCGCGGGACCGAGAGGCGTCAGCGGGTGCAGGGCACCCCGGGACAGGGCTGGCTCAGAGCAGGTTGCGCAGCACCGTGAAGACGACCGCGCAGGCAAGGAGCACTCCCAGACGCTGGTTGGGCGTCGTGCGGAGGAACCGCTGCCGTACGCCCGCCGGTGGCCGTGCGGCAGGACCGCCGAGAGCCTCGACGACCCAGAGCACACCGACGACCCCGAGCAGGGCGACGCCGACCAGCGCCACCGGGTTGAAGGCGAACGCGGAGGCGACGTCGCCGTGCAGCAGGGCGCCGCCCATCCGGGTGCCGCCGCAGAGCGGGCAGTCCCACCCCGTCACCGCCCGGAACGGGCAGCCGACACCCAGCCCGGTGGTGGCGTAGAGGGCGCTCAGCCCCAGGCCGACGGCGAAGAAGCCCGCGAGCGGACGCAGGGCCGACGCCGCCCGGAACCCCGCCGGGGCCCGACGCTCCCCCGCACGACCGGTCTCAGGGCTCGCCACGTCCCCATTCTGCCGCGACCTCGGCTCGCACGGACCGTCCTCGCTCTAGCCTGAGCGAGATGACCGGGTCGGCCGCACCGGCACCAGGGCGAGGAGCAGCGTGAGCGACAACCCGACCGAGGGCTCTCGGACCCCCGACGACGGCGCCCCCAGCTCCCCGGCGCCCCCGACCCCGCCAGGTCCCTTCTACGGTCCGGTCCACCGCCACGGCAGCGCTCCGGTCGAGCGGCGGGACGGTCCGCCGTCAGCACCGCCACGACCCCTGGCGCAGGTCGGTCCGCCGGTCGCCGGTGCGTGGCCGCCACCAGCACCGCTCGGGTCCCAGCCGGGACCGCCCCCGGAGGGTCAGCCCGGGTCAGCAGGCGACCGCCCGCAACCCTTCCCGCAGCCGCAATGGGCCTGGGGGCCTCCGCCGGTCTGGGGGCCTCCGCCGGTCTGGGGCCAGCCGGGACCGTGGTCGGTCCCGAGACGCGGCGACTATGCCTCGTGGCCGCGGCGGGTGGTGGGCGCGCTCATCGACGCCGTACCCGGGAACGTCGCCGGGATCGTCCTCACCGCCGGCTATCTGCCGACGTACGTCGGCCTGTTCCGTGGTGAGTACGCGGTGCCCCCGCGCTACTGGCTCGTCCTGGTCGGGACCGTGCTGTACGTCGGCGCCTTCGCTCTGGCGGTCTACAACTACTACTTCCTCGCCGGTCGGACCGGACAGACCTTCGGGAAGCGGTTCATGAAGATCTGGTTGGTCAGCCGGACGACGGGCAGGCCCATCGGGGCCCTCAACGCCTTCCTGCGCAACCTGCTCCACATCCTCGACGGGCTCGGCTACGTGGGCTACCTCTGGCCGCTGTGGGACGACGAGCACCAGACGCTCGCCGACAAGATCGCGGAGACGGTGGTCGTGCGCACGCCAGTCCCGCCGCTGACCGACCTCGAGCGGCGCCAGGGCTGATGCCGCCTCCGGCCGGGTCAGGGCTCGACGACCACCGGAGCGGCGACGCTGTGGCTCGGGTGGTAGCTCTCGCTCGTCACCCGGAGCGCGGTGAGGCCCACGACCGCGATGCTCGCGGCCATCAGTGCGGCCGCGACGACCAGGACCACGGCCAGGCCGCGCTCGGTCAGGTGCCACGACGGCGACACGGCCACCACGGGCGCCGGCTCGCAGGCCCGCGGAGCTGACGTCGGTCCGGCAGGAGCGGAGAAGCGCAGGCGCCGCGGACGTGCCGTAGGGCCCACGCCCGGACCGCTACGCCGGGGGCGGGACCGTCCCGGTGCTGTGCGTCCCGGTGCTGTGCGGCTCGGTGCGGTGCGAGCGGGGGCCGTGCTCGCGCGTGCGAGGTCGTGGCCGCCCTCCTGCACGTCAGGGGTCGACCGGTCGACAACGGGCTCAGCGAAAGCGACACTCATGGCGATGCTCCTCAGCGGGTCGGGCGCTCGGTCGAACGTAGGTTCGATCGAACGCATGTTCGATGTGTATCGCACCGGGCGGCCGAGTGCAAGCACATTCGAATCGGTGTTCGAGAACTTCATGCTCTGAGCACACCAGAGGGGTCTGACAAAAATGAGGGGACGAGCCTCGGCCGTCGCCCGTCAGCACCCGGGTCACCTGGGTCCGCCACCGGGTGGCGGAAGAAGCAGATGCGACGCGACACGCTCGAACAGGTGTTTGAATGTGTTCGACGTCATCTCTAAAGTGCCGTTCATGGCACACGACGACACGCCTGACTCCCCGGTCACCGCTCCCGACCGTCCGGCCCGCCGCCGCGGCAGGCCGACGAAGGCCGAGGTCGCGGCACAGCTCGGCGAGTCCGCGTCCATCAGCTCGCTCCCCGACGGCCCCACGGACAGCTCCGGGCTCACGCCGCGGCAGCGCCGGATCCTCGAGGTCATCCGGGACACCGTCGAGACGCGGGGCTATCCGCCCAGCATCCGCGAGATGGGCGAGGCGGTCGGGCTGGCCAGCTCCTCCAGCGTGTCCCACCAGCTACGGGCGCTGGAGCAGAAGGGCTTCCTGCGGCGCGACCCGAACCGCCCCCGCGCGCTCGAGGTGCTCCTGCCCGGCGAGGAGCGTCGGGGTCCGGCTCCGCTCCCCGAGGTGGCGACCACCCGTCCTCGGCTGGTCGAGCTCGACGAGAACGGGGTCAACGCCTTCCCCGAGCCGGTCCACGTCCCGCTGCTCGGCCGGATCGCGGCCGGCGGTCCGATCCTGGCAGAGGAGCGGGTGGAGGACGTCCTCGCGCTGCCGCGCCAGCTGGTCGGTGACGGAACGATGTTCACCCTCGAGGTCCGGGGCGACTCGATGATCGACGCTGCCATCTGCGACGGCGACTGGGTCGTGGTGCGCCAGCAGCCGAACGCGGACAACGGTGACATCGTGGCCGCGCTGCTGGACAACGAAGCCACGGTCAAGACCTTCAAGCGGGAGCCGGGGCAGGTGTGGCTGCTCCCCCACAACCCGGTCTACGACCCGATCGACGGAAACCACGCCACCATCCTGGGCAAGGTCGTCGCGGTCCTGCGTCGTCTGTAGAGCACTCGCTCGCCAGCGCCCGCCTGCTGGTTGGCTCGGGCAGAAGAGTCAGTCCGACCTAGACCCAGGCCGGGGCGAGCAGGTAGGTCGACACCACCGCGACGCGCTGCCGACGCACCCGATGACCATCGCGACCACGGCCGTCCCGAGGCAGCGTCCGAAGATCGTGGTGGAGGCCCCCTCGCTGCGCGAGGACCTCATGTCGGGCGCCCTGATGGGGAGAAGGACACCCAGGAGGGTCGCGGACGCACCCAGGGCGAACAAGCGGGAGAAGGGTTCGGCCGGTGCTCGATCCGGACGAGCCAGCGCCTGGGGGCCGTGGGCTCCAGGCGGACGGGTTCCTACCCACGCGGCGGGTCCAGCCCAGCCCGGCCGCGGGCCAGCTCGGCAGCGGGTTTGTCTCTCCGGAGCTCGGCCACGATCCAGGCTCTGGCGTGCGGCACCGTGAGGGACAGCCCCCGGACGATTCGCCGCCCGGCCCTTGCCGCAGGGAAGGTGCGTCAGAGCCGCGCGAGCTCAGACCCGCACGGCCGGGCGGTGCCTACGGCCGCTCGGCCAGCCTGCGGAGCGCACCCACCGCGATCTCCCGGTCGGTCGTCTGCCACATGTCGGGCATCGAGGCCCGTAGGAACGACCCGTAGCGGGCGGTCACGAGCCGCGGGTCGAGCACGGCGACCACACCGCGGTCGCTGCTCCGGCGGACCAGCCGTCCGGAACCCTGAGCCAGCAGCAGCGCGGCGTGGGTCGCCGCCACGCTCATGAAACCGTTGCCGCCCGCGTCGGCGACCGCCTTCTGCCGGGCCAGCGTCAGCGGCTCGTCGGGCCGCGGGAAGGGGATCCGGTCGATGATCACGAGCTGGCAGGTAGCCCCCGGCACGTCGACGCCCTGCCAGAGCGAGAGGGTGCCGAACAGGCTGGTCGTCTCCTCCACCGTGAACCGGCGGGTCAGCTCGGAGAGCTGGGCGTCGCCCTGGCAGAGGACGGTCAGCTTGGGCAGCTGCCGGCGTACGTGCACGGCGGCGGTCTCAGCGGCCCTGCGGGAGGAGAACAGCCCGAGGGTCCGCCCGCCGGCGGCCCACACCAGCTCGGCGATCTCGTCGAGGACCTCCTTGGACATCCCGTCCCGCCCAGGGGTCGGCAGCGTCCGGGCGACGTAGCGGATGGCCTGGTGCTGGTAGTCGAAGGGCGAGCCCACGTCGAGGGCGCGCCAGGGGACGACGACGTCGTCCCCGGCCTTGTCACCGGCGGCCACGGGCGCGTACGGGGCGGAGACGTCGTCACGGTCCCGGGCCCGGAGACCGAGGCTGCCGGCGCTCGGGCCGAAGTCGTCCCCCAGCTTGAGCGTCGCCGACGTGAGCACGACCGTGCGCTCCCCGAACACCGCAGAGCGCATCAGCCCGGCGACGGAGAGCGGGGCCACGCGCGCCTCGCGTCCGGAACGTTCCCGCTCGGTGACCCACACGACGTCGTACGCCGACAGCGCGGCCATGCGCTCCGCCACGTCGAAGACCTCGCTGACGGCCGCGGCCGCCTGGCGCTGCTCGGGGGTCGGCTTCTCGGTGCCCGTGGTCAGCCCGGACACCGCGGCCCGGGCCGCGGAGCGGACGCGCTCGGTGGCGGCGACGAAGGCCGAGGACGGGTCCTCGACCCGTTCCAAGGGGGACTCGTCGAGCGCCACGCGCAGGTCGTCGGCCGCCTCCAGCAGGTCCAGAGCGGTCTCGTCGGACAGGAAGGTGACCGCTCGCTTGCCGACGCGTTCCACCTGCTGCGGGCTGAGCTCGCCCGACGCGGCGCCGGTCACGCGGGCCACCAGCTCGTGCGCCTCGTCCACGACGACGGCCCGGTGCTCGGGCACCGCCGTGCCGCCCTGCATGGCGTCGATCGCGAGCAGCGCGTGGTTGGTCACGACGAGGCTGGCGGAGCGCGCCCGGTCTCGGGAGACCTCGACGAGGCAGGACTCGCCGTGCGGGCAGCGCTGCGCCCCGAGGCACTCCCGCGCCGGGACCGAGACCTGGTGCCAGGCCCGGTCGCTGTGCGCCGGGGCGTCGTCGCGGTCGGCGACACCGCCGGTCGCGGCCTGGTCCTCGGCCCATTCGCGCAGCGCCAGCACCTCCGCGCCGAGGGCAGAGTCGGTGGTCGCGGACGTCCGCGCGGTCGCGGCCAGGTCGCCGGCGGAGATGAGCGTGCCCTGGTCGGAGGTGCCCCCGTCGCGAACCCGGAGCAGGCACGCGTAGTTGCTGCGGCCCTTGAGCACGGAGAACTCGGGGCGCTTGCCGGTGACGTGCTCGACCGCGTCCAGCGCGGCCGGGATGTCGGAGTGCGCGAGCTGGGCCTGCAGAGCGAGCGTCGCGGTCGCGACCACGATCCGTTCTCCGGGGTGCTCGGTCAGCCAGACCAGGGCGGGCGCGAGGTAGCCGAGCGACTTGCCGGTGCCGGTGCCCGCCTGGACGAGCAGGTGGCGACCGTCCTCGAACGCCTGCGCGACGGCGTCGGCCATCGCGTGCTGCCCGGGCCGGTCGACCCCGCCGATCCCGGCGACCGCGTCGTCGAGCACCTGGCGATGGCCCGGCTGAGTCGCGTCGGGCTTCGGTGCCGGCGCGGTCAGCGTCTGCTCAACCACCACGGACGGTCGGGTCGACGGTCCGCCGCTCGAACGGGGCGAGCTCGCCCGCGAGGTCGCCGTTCACGCGGGCCACGACAAGGGTCCCCTCGCCCGTGTGCTCGGTCGTCAGGAGCTCCCCGGCCTGGTGGACCCGGTCGAGCAGGTCGCCCCGCTCGTACGGGATCAGCACGTGGACCTCGATCTCGGGGCGCGGGAGGCGACCCTCGATCGTGCGCCGCAGGTCGTCGAACCCCTCGCCGGTGCGGGCGGAGACGACGATCGCGTCCCGGTGGCGGGACCGCAGCGTGGCGATCGCCTCCGGCGTGGCCAGGTCTGCCTTGTTGATGACGATGAGCTCGGAGACCTCCCCGGCCCCGATCTCGGACAGCACGTCGTGCACCGCCCGGATCTGGCCCTCGGGGTCGGGATCCGAGCCGTCGACCACGTGCAGGAGGAGGTCGGCCTGTGCCGACTCCTCGAGGGTCGACGCGAAGGCCTCGACGAGGTCGTGCGGCAGGTGCCGGACGAAACCGACGGTGTCGGTCAGCGTGAAGACCCGGCCGTCGACCGTCGCCGAACGTCGCGTGGTCGGGTCGAGGGTCGCGAAGAGCGCGTCCTCGACGAGCACGCCGGCGCCGGTCAGCCGGTTCAGCAGGCTGGACTTGCCCGCGTTGGTGTAGCCGACGATCGCGACCGACGGCACCTGGTGCCGACGCCGCTCGGCCCGCTTGGTCTCGCGGGTGCCGTCCATGTCGCGCAGGGCGCTGCGCAGCCGCGCGATGCGGCTGTTGATCCGGCGCCGGTCCGTCTCGAGCTTGGTCTCACCCGGTCCGCGACCGCCGATCCCCGCACCGCCGGCCGCTCGACCACCGGCCTGGCGGGAGAGGTTGCCGCCCCAGCCGCGCAGCCGCTGCTTGAGGTAGTTCAGCTGCGCGAGCTCGACCTGGGCCTTGCCCTCCGCGCTCTTGGCGTGCTGGGCGAAGATGTCGAGGATCAACGCGGTCCGGTCGATGACCTTGACCTTGACCTTGTCCTCGAGGTTGCGAAGCTGCGCAGGGCTGAGCTCGCCGTCGCAGATCACGGTGTCGGCCCCGGTCGCGACGACGACGTCGCGCAGCTCGGCGACCTTGCCCGAGCCGATGTAGGTGGCCGGGTCGGGGATGGCGCGCCGCTGCACGAGACCCTCGAGCACGTCTGACCCAGCAGTCTCGGCCAGCAGCCTCAGCTCGGCCATGGAGTTCTCCACGTCCACCTGGCTGCCGGTCGTCCAGACGCTGACCAGGACGACCCGCTCGAGCTGGAGCTGGCGGTACTCGACCTCGGTGATGTCGGTGAGCTCGGTCGACATGCCGCCGATGCGGCGCAACGACTGGCGGTCGGCGAGGTCCAGCTGCTCGCCGTCGGTCCCGGAGGGCTCGGCCGGTTGGGGCGCGCGCGCCCGGCGGACGGTCTCGACGACCAGCTCGTCGTCGGGCTGGGCGACGTCGTCGTCGAGGGTGGGGGCATCGGGTCGAGGCAGGCTCATATTGCTCTCCAGGATCTCACGCGAGGCCAAGCCTGGGCACCTCGTTCGCCGGGTGTGCACAGGTCGACCTCCGGACAGCTCGCGCTGTGGACGGGCGGCACGCCGGTCGATACCCAGCGCCCGCGGCCGGCACACGGTGTGGAAGCGGCCTGCAACATTCGCCATACTGGGTGCTGACAACGTTGTCGGACCTGACCTCGTACCGGAAGACACGTGTCATGAACATCCTCGCCCTGCTCCTCCTGCTCGCTCTCGGCATCGTCTGCCTCGGCATCCCCGTCGCAGCTGCCGTCGTGGTCTACCGCGACGAGCTCCCGCCGCTGTGGGACCGGGTCCGCCGCGCGCTGGCCTTCGACCCCCGGCACCCGGCGTTGGACTACCACTTCGGCCGCTGAGCCGAGGGCGCGCTCGCGCACGCGGTGGACCCTCGGCCGAAGCGCTCGGGTCCTGGTGCTTGAGCAGGTCGTTCAGCGGGTCGCCGGTCCAGGTCACCCGGACAGCGTCGCCGGTCCCGGGAGCCGTCGGGGTGGTGCACCAGCGCCAGCACCGCCCGCTGCTCCTCGGGGATCGCGAGAGTGCGATCCGGGCTAGGCGTTGGGCAGCGCGACCTCACCGTGGGCGACCAGGACGGCCGGGCCGGTGAGGAACGCCTCGTCGCCGACGAGCTCGACCTCGACCCGACCGCCGGGGACGTCGACGGTCCAGGTCCCGTCCCCCCTGCCCTCCGCCGTCTCCTCGCGAGCACGCGTGGCGGCTGCGGCGGCCACGGTCCCGGTGCCGCACGAGCGCGTCTCGCCCACGCCGCGCTCGAACACCCGCATCGCGATGTGACGCTCGCCCACCGGCTCGACGAACTCGAGGTTCACCCCGTCCGGGAACGTCGTGGCGGGTCCCCAGACCGGCGCACGCGTCAGGTCCAGGTCGCCGAGCCTGGTGCCGAAGCTCACGGCGTGCGGGTTGCCGACGTCGGCCGGCGTCGCGTCGAACGACGAGCCGTCCGCCGTGGCGACCCGGACGCTGCCCGCGCGCACGGCGACCGGACCCATCCCGACGCGGACGCGTCCGTCGGCCAGCACCGACGCCGGCTTCAGCCCGGCACGGGTCGCCACGTCGACGTCAGGCCCCGACGCGAGGCCCTCCTCGAGCAGGTAGCGGACGAACACCCGTACGCCGTTGCCGCACATCTGCGCGAGCGAGCCGTCAGCGTTGCGGTAGTCCATGAACCACAGGTCCGGGTCGCCGTCCCACTCGGGCACGTGCCGGGCCCGGACGACGCGCAGCAGGCCGTCGCCTCCGATCCCGGCCCGCCGGTCGCACAGCCAGCGGACGTCGTCGGCAGAGGGGTCAAGGACGTTGTCCCGGTCGAGCAGGACGACGAAGTCGTTCTGCGTCCCGTGCCCCTTGCTGAACTGCCACCGCCGCACGACCCGATCATCCCACCTGAGGCGAAGCGGCTGCCCGGCTCAGTCGCACGAGACGGCCGTCGCCTCCGCGCTCGACCCCGCGGTCTCGTACTCTCCGATGGCGGCGACCTTGGCGGCCGAGGCCGACGTCGGGTCGAACGCGTAGCCCAGCCACTCCTTCGCCAGGCGGCGGGCCAGCTCGATGCCGACGACCCGCTGCCCGAAGCACAGCACCTGGGCGTCGTTGCTCAGCACGGACCGCTCGACCGAGAACGAGTCGTGCGCCGTCACCGCCCGGATGCCGGGCACCTTGTTGGCGCTTATGGCGACGCCCAGGCCGGTCCCGCACACCAGCAGCGCCCGGTCGGCCTTGCCCGCCGTGATCAAGCGGCCGGCCTCGACCGCCACGTGGGGGTACGCCGTGTCCTCGTCCTCGCTGACCCCGACGTCCACCACCTCGCCGACCCGTGGGTCCGCCAGCAGGTCGGCCTTGAGGATGTCCTTGTACTGCAGGCCGGCCTCGTCGGCCCCGACCACGATCCGTAGCTTCTCGCTCACTGCTGCTCCTTCGCCTCTGGTGCTGCGCCATGCACGGCCAGCACCTGGCCGGCCACCCGTACGCACATCGCGAACGACACGGCGCCGGCATCGGGGGTCCCGACGCTGCGCTCGGCCAGCGGCCGTGCGCGACCGACCTTCGGGCTCAAGTCTGCCGTGGCCTCCGCGGCGCGCTGCGCCGTCTCGGTCGCGGAGCCCCAGGTCGCGGACCAGGACCGGCCCGCGTCGAGCCCGGCCTCCATCGCCTCGGTGAAGGGCAGCCAGGCGTCGAGCATCGTCTTGTCGCCCGGGCTGGCGCCGCCGAGGTCGACGAGGGCCTGGTACGAGTCGCGGACGGCACCGACCACGTCGGCGTCCGAGGGCGTGCCGGAGTCGCCGAGCCGACGCCCCAACGCCGTCAGCGCGGCGCCCCAGAGCACGCCTGACGTGCCACCGGCCCGGGCCGCCCACTCCGCACCTGCCGACGTCAGCACACCGGCCGGTCCGGCCCCGTCGGCCAGCGCCTCCCGCGCCGCGGCGCTGCCGGCCGCCGAACCCTTGGCCATGCCCCGCCCGTGGTCGCCGTCGCCGGCCACCGCGTCGATCCGGCCCAGCTCGGGCTCGGCCTCGACCATGGCCGCCGCGATCGCGTCGAGCACCTGCGACACCGTGCGGGCCGCGCGGGCGCCCTCGGGGTCGGCCTGGGCGACCGGTGCGGCCGCGGCCACGGCGACGTCCTCGGCGCGACGACGCGGCGTGGTCGAGCCCGACACCGCGCCCCGCCGGAACGTCGGGGTGTCGGCCGGCGCGAGCCACAGCCGCTCGAGCTCGTCGTCCAGCCACATCAGCGTGAGCGAGCAGCCGGCCATGTCGAGGCTCGTCACCAGCTCGCCGACCTCGGGGCGGACGACCTCGCAGCCGGCGTCGCGCAGCAGGGCGGCGGCCGTGCCCCAGACGACGAAGAGCTCTTCGTACTTCGTCCGGCCGAGGCCGTTCAGGATCACGGCGACGCGGTTCGACGCGCCCTCCGGCTTCTCCGCGAGCACGCCCTCGACCAGCACGTGGGCCAGCTCCTCGGCGGACGGCAGGTCGCGGTCCTCGACGCCGGGCTCGCCGTGGATCCCCAGACCCAGCCCCATCTTCCCCTCGGGCACGGTGAACAGCGGCTCGGTGGCGCCGGGCATCGTGCACCCGTCGAACGCGACGCCGAGCGACCGCGTGCGGTCGTTGGCCAGCCGGCCCGCCCGCAGCACCTCGTCGAGGTCGTAGCCCTCCTCCGCCGCGGCGGACGCCACCTTGAAGACGGTGAAGTCGCCCGCGATCCCCCGGCGCTTGCCGATCTCCTCCGACGACGCCGACGCGATGTCGTCGGTGACGGCGAGGTAGCGCGCCGCGATCCCCTCGGACTCGAGCTGCTGCACGGCGAGCGTGAAGTTCATGACGTCGCCCGCGTAGTTGCCGGTGGTCAGCAGCACACCGGCGCCGCCGTCCGCCGCGCGGGCGACCGAGGCCGCGTCGCTCGCCGAGGGCGACGTGAAGATGTTGCCGACGACGGCGCCGTCGGCGAAGCCCGGGCCGACGACGCCGCAGAACGCCGGGTAGTGGCCCGAACCGCCTCCGACGACGACCGCCACCTTGCCCGGGGCCGTGGCGCTGGCCCGGACCACCCCGCCCGGCACGCCAACCACGTAGTCGGCGTTGGCGTCGAGGAAGCCGACGAGCATGTCCTCGGTGAAGGTCGTGGGGTCGTTGTGCAGCCGGGTCATCGGCCTGCTCCTGTCCGGTGGTGCCGAGGGGTGGCTGAGGTCCTGCTCACGGGATGAGCGAGACCTTGACCGACTCGCGACCGCTGGAGACGAGGTCGAGCCCTCGCTGGAACTCAGCGAGCGGCAGCTGGTGGGTGCAGATCTCCTTCATGGGCAGCCGGCCCGACTCGATCATGCGGATCGCGGCCGGCCAGCAGCCCGGGCCCAGGTGGGCGCCGCGCACGTCCAGCTCCTTGTCGTCGCTGATGATCGACCAGTCGACGGTCACGTCGGCGCCGAAGACGCTGTACTCGACGTAGCGACCGAGCTTGCGGAGCGCGTTCAGGCCCTGCACCACGGCGGACGGGTGCCCGGTGGCCTCGAGGTAGACGTCGCAGCCGTAGCCGTCCGTCAGCTCCTTGATCCTGGCCACCGCGTCCTCCTCGGCGATGTTGATCGCGAGGTCGGCGCCGCAGTGCAGGGCGAGGGCGAGCTTGTCCGGCGCCAGGTCGAGGGCGACGACCAGCTTGGGGCTCTTGGCGCTGGCGCCGGCGATCATGCCGAGGCCGATCGGGCCGCACCCGGCGACGACCACGACGTCCTCGAACGTGATCTCGGCGCGCTCGACGGCGTGCAGCGCGCAGGAGAGCGGTTCCGCGAAGGCGGCGTGCGCAGGCTCGAGGTCGGCCGACACCTTGTGCACCAGGGCGTCGCGACTGAAGACCATGTAGTCCGCCATGGCGCCCGGCGTACGACGCTTGAAGCCGTAGAGGTCGTGCGGCGCGCACATGTGGTAGTTGCCGCTGAGGCAGTAGCGGCACTTCCAGCACGGGACGATCTGCTCGCTGACCACCCGGTCGCCGACCGCGAGGTTCCAGCGCTGCGCCGCCTCGTCGTCCAGCTGGACGACGGTCCCCACGAACTCGTGGCCCGGGATGACCTCGGTCTCGGCCCAGGCGGGCCGGCTGTCGTCACCCCAGAACTTGGCCGCTCCGTGGTAGCACTTCAGGTCGCTCGCGCAGATGCCGACGGCCTCCACCTTGACCAGGGCCTCGCCGGGCCCCGGCGTGGGGACCGCGACCACCTCGAGCTGGTAGTTCTCCGGCCCGTGGCAGATCACCGCGTTCATCGTCTGGGGCAGCTCGGTCGCGCTGGCGGTCGAGGAGAGGGACATGGCAGAAGCCTCCGTACGTCGTCGTCGAGGAGCGAGCCCGGGGTGCCGGGGCGCCAAGGGCGCCCCCCGCTCGCGGCCCAGGCTACGAGCGGGGACGCCGGGGTCGAGGGCAGGGGCCGACCGTCGGGACGCACCGGGTCAGGCGCCGCGGGCCAGGACGAGCGTGGCCGCCACCAGGTCGGGCCGGTCGTGCGCGAGCCAGGTGATCCGCTCGTCCTTGCGGAACCAGGCGTCCTGCTTGCGCGCGAACCGCCGCGTGGCGACGACGGTCGCCTCCCGGGCGGCCTCCTCGTCCAGCTCGCCGTCGAGGTGCGCCAGGACCTGCCGGTAGCCCAGGGCCCGCGACGCGGTCAGCCCGTCGCGCAGCCCGGCCTGGGCCAGCAGCCGGACCTCGGCCACCAAGCCGGCCGCCCACATCACGTCGACCCGGCGCCGGATGCGTTCGTCGAGCACGGCGCGGGGGACGTCGAGGCCGACCTGGACGACGTCGGGGAGGGCGTAGCGCCGCTCCGGCAGCTCCGCGGCGAACGGCTGCCCGGTCAGCTCCCCGACCTCGAGGGCACGCACGACCCGGCGCCCGTTGCCGGGCAGGATGCGGGCGGCGGCCGCCGGGTCGCGCTCGGCCAGCCGGGCGTGCAGCGCCTCCGGCCCCACCGTGTCGAGCTCCGCCTCGAGCCGGGCCCGCAGCGCCGGGTCGGTCCCCGGGAACTCGAACGCGTCGACCACCGCCCGGACGTAGAGGGCCGACCCCCCGACCAGGATCGGCACGACCCCGCGGGCGACGCAGTCCGCCACGGCGGCGCGCGCCATGCTCTGGAACTCCGCGACCGAGGCCGTCTGGGTCACGTCGAGCACGTCGACGAGGTGGTGCACGACGCCGCCCCGCTCACGGGCCGTCGGCTTGGCCGTGCCCACGTCCATCCCGCGGTAGACCAGCATGGAGTCGGCGCTGACGACCTCGGCCCGCTGGCCCTCGGCTCCGTACGCGTGCGCCAGCGCGACCGCCAGCCCGGACTTGCCGGATGCCGTCGGGCCCACGATCACGATCGTCACGGCGACCAGTGTGCCCAGGGCGCGCGCGACCGGCTCACCCCTACGCCGCGGCGATGGGCATCTTCGACAAGGCACGCGAGGCGCGGCCGGACCACGCGGGCAGGTCCGACCCGCTCGTCGAGCGGCTCGTGGACGGGACGTACCGGCGCACCGACGAGCAGCACGCCCACGGCGGCCGTGCTGCGGAGCCGGCGGAGGACCAGCTCGCCGACCGAGCGGGACACGACGGACCGCAGCCCGGTCAGCCCGGCTGACCCTGACGGTTCAGCCGCAGGCCGCAGCGGGCGCGAGCGGTGCCGGCACGCCGAGCGAGGGCAGCCCCAGGCTCACGACCGGACGGGCCGGTCCGGTCCCGGCCTGCCGTGCCGCCCAGGCGTCGCCACCCCGCGTACGCCGCAGGTTCAGCAGCCCGTCGTCGGCGGTCAGGTGGTGCGGCGCGGCGTAGGTGACGACGACGTCGGCCAGGTCGCCCGGGCGCGGCTGCGCGGCGGGGTCCTCGGGCACCCGGACGTGCACCAGCCGGTTGTCGCGCGCGCGACCGGACATCCGTGCCGTGGCGGCGTCCTTGCGGCCCTCGCCGTCGGCGAACATGACCTCGACCGTGCGTCCGACCTGGGCCTTGTTCTCGGCCCAGGCGATGTCCTCGACGAGCGCGACGAGCCGCTCGTAGCGCTCCTGCACGACCTCACGCGGCACCTGGTCGGGCATCGTCGCGGCCGGTGTGCCGGGGCGGATCGAGTACTGGAACGTGAAGGCCGCCGCGAAGCGGGAGGCCGCCGCGACGTCGAGGGTGGCCTGGAAGTCCTCCTCGGTCTCGCCCGGGAACCCCACGATGATGTCGGTGGTGATCGCGGCCTGCGGCAGCGAGGCGCGGACGTCGTCGATGATCCGCAGGTACTTGTCGCTGCGGTACGAGCGGCGCATCGCGCGGAGCACGCGGTCCGAGCCGGACTGCAGGGGCATGTGGAGCTGGGGCATCACGTTCGGCGTCTCGGCCATGGCCGCGATGACGTCGGGGGTGAAGTCACGCGGGTGCGGCGAGGTGAAGCGCACCCGTTCCAGTCCCTCGACCTGCCCGCAGGCTCGCAGCAGCTTGGCGAACGCACCCCGGTCGCCGAACTCGACCCCGTACGCGTTCACGTTCTGCCCGAGCAGCGTGACCTCCTGCACACCCTCGGCGACGAGCATCTCGATCTCGGCCAGGATGTCGCCGGGGCGGCGATCCTCCTCGCGCCCGCGCAGCGCCGGCACGATGCAGAACGTGCAGGTGTTGTTGCACCCGACGCTCACCGAGACCCACGCCGCGTACGCGGAGTCGCGCCGGGTCGGCAGGGTGGAGGGGAAACGTTCCAGGGACTCGGCGATCTCGACCTGGGCCCGCTCCTCGATCCGCGCGCGCTCGAGCAGCGTGGGCAGCGAGCCGATGTTGTGGGTGCCGAAGACGACGTCGACCCAGGGCGCGCGGCGGGTGATCTCGCCGCGGTCCTTCTGCGCGAGGCAGCCGCCGACCGCGATCTGCATGCCCGGGCGGGCCACCTTGTCGCGACGCAGGTGCCCGAGGTTGCCGTAGAGCTTGTTGTCCGCGTTCTCGCGCACGGCGCAGGTGTTGTAGACGACGACGTCGGCCGTGCCGGTCTCGTCCCCGTCGACCCGGGCGTACCCGGCCTCCTCCAGCAGCCCGGCCAGCCGCTCGGAGTCGTGGACGTTCATCTGGCAGCCGTGCGTACGGATCTCGTAGGTGCGGGCGGCGCTCGGGAGGGTCGGGTCCGGGGTGCCGAGGCTCGTCGGCGTCGCAGTCAAGGTCATGGCCCGGCCAGGGTAATCGCGCACGTCCGAGGTGTCGCGGTCACTAGAGTTCGACCGTGACGTACCCCACCGGGAAGCAGCTCGACATCGCGCTTGGCGGGCAGGAGGCGACGATCACCGAGCTCGGCGCGGGCCTGCGCCGCTACGCGGTCGGCGGGCTGGACGTGGTCAAGGGCTACGCGGCGACGGAGGCGGTGTCGGGGGGCAAGGGCCAGCAGCTCGTCCCCTGGCCGAACCGGATCCGCGACGGCCGCTACCCCTGGGCGGGGAAGACCCAGCAGCTGGTGCTCAGCGAGCCGCCGCGGCACAACGCCAGCCACGGACTCGCCCGCTACGTCGGTTGGACGGTCGTGGAGCACGGCGACTCCCACGTCGTCTGCGAGCTCACGATCTTCAGCCAGCCGGGGTGGCCCGGGATCCTGCACGCGCAGCTGACCTACCGCCTGACCGAGGACGGCCTGCACGTCACCTTGAAGGCGACGAACGTCGGCGACGCGGACGTCCCCTTCGGCTACGGCGCCCACCCCTACCTCACGGTGGGCGAGACCACGGTCGACGAGATCCGCGTGACGCTCCCGGGCGCCAGCCACCTCGAGGTGGACGACCGGATGCTGCCCGTGGCCGTCGCCCCCGTAGACGGCACCGCCCTCGACCTGCGCGGCGGTGCACCCGTGGGCGACCGGCTGCTCGACACCGCCTACACCGACCTGGTCCGCGAGGCCGGCGGCGGCTGGACCGTGCTGCTGGAGCGTGAGGACCGCTACGCCGCGCTCTGGGCCGACGCCTCGTTCGGGTGGGCCCAGGTCTTCACGGGCGAGAAGCGCCGCGACGTCGGCCTCGCCGTCGAGCCCATGACCTGCGGGCCGGACGCGTTCAACGAGGGCCCGACCCACGACGGGATGCGGGTCCTGGCCCCCGAGGAGACCGTGACGCTGCGCTGGGGGATCCGCGGCCGGTAGACCGCTCGCCCGAGAGGACCGCTCAGCGGGCGGTCTCCGTCGCCCTCGACTCCCGCACCACCACGACCTTGATCTGACCGGGGTAGGTCAGGTCCTCCTCGATCTGCTTGGCGATGTCGCGGGCCAGCACCTGCGCGGCGATGTCGTCGATCTCCTCGGGAGCGACCATCACGCGGATCTCGCGACCCGCCTGCATGGCGAACACCTTCTCGACGCCCTCGCGCTCCCCCGCGATCTGCTCGAGCTTCTCCAGCCGCTGGACGTACGCCTCGAGCGTCTCCCGGCGTGCACCCGGCCGGCCGCCGCTGATCGCGTCGGCCGCCTGGGTGAGGACCGCCTCGACCGTACGGACCTCGACCTCGTTGTGGTGCGCCTCGATCGCGTGCACGACGTCCGGGTTCTCCCCGTAGCGGCGGGCCAGGTCCGCACCGACCATGGCGTGCGAGCCCTCGACCTCGTGGGTCAGCGCCTTGCCGATGTCGTGCAGGAACGCGGACCGCTTGCACTGCGCGATGTCGAGACCGAGCTCGGCCGCCATCAGGCCGGCGATGTGGGCGCTCTCGACCATGTGCTTGAGCACGTTCTGGCCGTACGACGTCCGGTAGCGCAACGTGCCCAGGATCGGCACCAGCGCCGGGTGGAGGTCGGTGATGCCGACGTCGGCCATGGCGTCCTCCGCGGCCTGGAGGCACAGCGCCTCGATCTGGTTGCGGCTGCGCTCGTGCACCTCCTCGATCCGGGCGGGGTGGATCCGCCCGTCCTTGACCAGCTCGGTCAGGGTCAGCCGGGCGGTCTCGCGGCGGACCGGGTCGAAGCAGGACAGCAGCACCGACTCCGGGGTGTCGTCGATCATGACGTTCACGCCGGTCACCTGCTCGAAGGCCCGGATGTTGCGACCCTCGCGCCCGATGATGCGGCCCTTCATCTCGTCGCCCGGCAGGTGGACCGCCGAGACGACCGACTCCGAGGTCTGGTCGGACGCGACCCGCTGGATGGCGCCCACGACGATGTTCCGCGCCCGGTCGTCGGCCTCCCGCAGGGCCTTGCGCTCGATCTCCCGGGCGACCAGGACCGCCTGGCGCTTGGCGTCGTGCTCGACGCCGGCCACCAGCTCGGCCTTGGCCTCCTCGGCCGTCAGACCGGCGACGCGCTGGAGGGCGGCGAACCGCTCGGCCTCGGCGTCGTCCAGCTGGCTGCGTCGGTCGTCCAGCTCTGCCCGGGTGGCGTCGACCGCGCCCAGATGGTCGTTGAGCGTCCGCAGCTCGACGTCGAGACGTTCCTCGCGCTCGGTGAGGCGGTGCTCGCGACGTTCCACGTCGGTGCGCTGCGCCCGCAGCTCGTCGCGGCGAGCCTTCATCTGCTCCTCGAACGCGGCCCGAGCCTGGGCCACCGACGCCATCAGCTCGGCCGCACGTTCCGTGACCTGCTCGACGCTCGGCTCGGGCGGTCCGGGCGGGGCCACCGGGGCCACCGGGTCGCGCAGCCCGGCCGGCTCGGCGTCGGCTTCGGTGTCGGCTGCAGAGGTCCGGGCCACGTCGGCTCCGGGCTCCGACGAGGCTGCGAGTCCGGCCGGAGAGGCCGTGGACGCCCCGCCCGCGTGGAGCTCTGCGGGCTCGGGCTCTGATGACTCGACCGGCACGAGCTCGGCAGGCGCCGAGGTCGTGACTGCCCTGGGGCGACGCAGCAGGACGACCGCCACGACGGCGACCACCACCACCACGATCAGCAGCAGGACAAGGACGAGGGCTTGGAATGCTCCACCCGCCATGGTGACTCCCTCCTCATGAGCGCGTACGCGCACCACCGAGGCCTTCGTCAGCGCCCATCACGGCCGCTACGCGTCGAGAGCATCTCCCCCGAGCAAGCACCGCGATGTCATCACATATGTCAGTCCGCCGGAGCGGTGGAAGTCACTCCGCAGATCCTGGTCAGGACCTGCAGGCACACACACAAGAATTCGATCAGCGTTTCAGAAAAACCTCGTCCTTGCAGATTAGGACCGGCCTCCTGCAGGGTCAAGCACCGACAGCGTCCGCCACCGCGCCTGTGGGCGTACGCGCGGCGACTCGGGGTTGGCTGCGTCCCCACCCCGTCGGGGACGACCTCACTGCGTCGACCGCGAGCGCGGCGGAAGGATCCGTCGCCTCCGAGCTCGCGGCCCTCGACGACTGCTCCGCTGCGCTCGACCTAGTCGTCGGCCGAGGCGTCACCGAAGGAGTCGCCGAGGACCTCGGCCAGCACCCGGGTGGTGATCGAGGAGGAGAACCCGCGACGGGCCAGCACGCCGCCGAGCCGGCGGTAGGCCACCTCGCGCGCCAGCCCGCCCATCGTGGACGCCCGCCGGCTTGCCAGGTCCAGGGCGGCTCGGTGCTCGTCGTCCCCCTCGACGTCGGCCAGGGCGTCGTCGATCACGTCTCGATCGACCCCCTTGGTCTGTAGCTCTCGTCGCAGGGCGCTCTTGCTGAGGTGGCGACGCTGCTGGCGCGACGACACCCAGTCGTGGGCGAACGTCACGTCGTCCACCAGCCCGACCTCGGTCATCCGGTCGAGCACCAATGCGGCAGCGTCCTCCGGTACATCCCGCTCCTGGAGTGCACGCTCGAGCTCCACCCGGGTCCGGGCCTGCACCGCGAGCTTGCGCAGGACGATCCCCCGAGCCGCCTCTTCGGGATCTGCGTCCGGGTCTGGCCCCGACCTGCCGGGACCGTCGCCGTCAGGGCCCCGATCGGCGTCCCGATCTCGTCCGCGACCCCGCGTGCGTCGCCCGAAGCCCGACCTGCCGACAGGGCCCGAGGATGCCCGACGGCTCCGGTCGTACCCAGCCTGCAGGGCCGCGCCGTCAGGCTGGCGATCGACCTCCTGCCCGACGTCGACGCTCTTCCCCGGGTCGACGCCGTGCCGGCGCAGCCACTCCCGGGCCGCCGCGACCTGGTCCCCCTCGGCGGACCCGGCGGACGCGGCGGTCGAGACCTCTGCGTCGCCCGGCACCGGTTAGAACTCCACCTCGCCCGTCACCGGGTCGACCCCGGCGGGGGCGTCGACGCGGGGCCCGATCCCCATCTTTTCCTTGATCTTCTTCTCGAGCTCGTTGGCGATGTCGGGGTTGGTCTTCAGGTAGTTACGGGCGTTCTCCTTGCCCTGCCCGAGCTGGTCGGTGTCGTAGGTGAACCACGCGCCGGCCTTCCGGACGATCCCCGACTCCACCGCGAGGTCGATGAGGCTGCCCTCGCGGCTGATCCCGAACCCGTAGAGGATGTCGAACTCGGCCTGCTTGAACGGCGGAGCCATCTTGTTCTTGACGACCTTGACCCGCGTGCGGTTGCCGACCGCGTCCTGACCGTCCTTGAGGGTCTCGATCCGGCGGACGTCGAGCCGGATGGAGGAGTAGAACTTCAGCGCCTTGCCACCGGTCGTGGTCTCCGGCGAGCCGAACATGACGCCGATCTTCTCGCGGAGCTGGTTGATGAAGATCGCGGTCGTGCCGGCGCTGCTCAGGGCTCCGGTCATCTTGCGCAGCGCCTGGCTCATCAGGCGGGCCTGGAGGCCGACGTGGCTGTCGCCCATCTCGCCCTCGATCTCGGCGCGGGGGGTGAGCGCGGCGACCGAGTCGATGACGATCAGGGCCAGCGCCCCGGAACGGACCAGCATGTCGGCGATCTCGAGCGCCTGCTCCCCGTTGTCGGGCTGGCTCACCAGCAGCGAGTCGGTGTCGACCCCCAGCCGAGCGGCGTAGTCGGGGTCGAGCGCGTGCTCGGCGTCGATGAAGGCGCAGATCCCGCCGGCCGCCTGGGCGTTGGCGACCGCGTGCAGCGCCACCGTCGTCTTGCCGCTCGACTCCGGGCCGTAGATCTCCACGACCCGCCCGCGCGGGAGGCCACCGATGCCGAGAGCCAGGTCGAGGGCGATCGACCCGGTCGGGATCGTCTCGATCGGAACCCGGACCTCGTCGCCGAGGCGCATCACGGAGCCCTTGCCGTACTGCTTGTCGATCTGTGCGAGGGCTGACTCCAGCGCCTTGTCGCGGTCGCCTGCGGCCATCGTGATCCTCTTTCCTCGCCCGTAGGGGCCTTGTGTCGTCGCCTGGTCGGCGTGCTGCTGTGGTCTTGATCGGACTCTAAGGACGGGTCCTGACAATCAGCCGCCCTCGGCTCCTCCTGTGGAGAACTCCGGGCTGTCACGCCGACGCAGTGGACAACTTACCGAACAGGTGTTCGAGGGGCTAGGCGACACGCCCAGCGTCTGCCGACCTCGGCCGAGGTCTTCCCCTGCACGCTCCGGTCGTCCACGATGACGTCACGAGCACGTCCCTGCACGAAGCAGTCAGGCCGACCTGCGAGGCGGTCGCCGCCGCCCTCGACGACGTCGCCACCTCCCCCGGCGACGACCTCGCGGCGCCCACCCCGTGCGCCCAGCCCGACCTCCGCGTGCTCGTCGAGCACCTCCTCGGCACCACGACCGCGCTGGCCCGGCTGGGGCTGGGTGAGCCGCTCGACCCGGCCGACCCCTGGGGCGGTGGCCAGGGGTCGGCCGACGCGGACTGGGACGGGCGCCTCGTCCGCAACCTCGAGGCCATCGGTCGCGGCTGGAGCCGCCTCGAGGCCTGGTCCGGGGACGCGCGGGTCGGCAGCTCGAGCATGCCCCGCCCGATGCTGGGCGAGACGGTGCTGGTCGAGGTGGCCGCGCACGGCTGGGACGTCGCCCGTGCGCTCGGCCGTACCGTCGAGCTCCGGGATGAGGCCGCGGACGCGGTGCTCCAGGCTGCGTCCAGCACCGCCGAGCTCGGCCGTCGAATGGGTGCCGACGGCCCCGAGGTGCCCGTCCCGGTGGACGCCTCTGCCCTCGACCGCGCCCTCGGCCAGGTCGGTCGGGACCCGGACTGGTCCGCCTGAGGTCGCGAGCGCGGACCAGGACCAGCCGGCCTCAGCGCTCCCTGGCCGGCAGCTCGAGAGCCGCCCACACGGTCCGCCAGATCTCCTTGCACGGCACCCCTGCCTCGAGCGCCCCGGCCACCGTCCGGCCGCCGAGCTCGCCGAGGTTGTGCTCGGCGGCCCACACCCGGTAGTAGCCCGCGCCGAGGTGTCGTTCCAGCCGGGCCCACAGCTCGGTCTCCTTCATCACTCCCCTTCGCCGCCGCACGTCCCGAGCGCCGGCGGACGCCCACCGTAACCGTGCGACCCGGGCGTACGCGCCTCGTCGCGCTGCGCCCGCGCCAGCGCTCGCGGGAGAACTGTCGGAGGCCGCGGGCAAGATGGAGGACGTGACCGCGACCCTGGCGCCCGCCGACCCGCTGGACGGCTTCACGACGGCCACGTCGACGTGGTTCCGCGAGGTCTTCGCCGATCCGACCGAGGCGCAGCGCGGCGCCTGGAGCAGCATCGCGGCCGGGCGGAACGCGCTCGTGGTCGCGCCGACCGGCTCGGGCAAGACGCTCGCCGCCTTCCTCTGGGCGCTGGACGAGCTCGCCCGGGAGCCGGTGCCCGCGCCCAAGGAACGCTGCCGCGTCCTCTACATCTCCCCGCTCAAGGCGCTGGCGGTGGACGTCGAGCGCAACCTGCGAGCCCCTCTCACCGGGATCACGCAGACCGCGCTGCGCGTCGGTCAGACGCCCCCGAGCGTCACCGTGGGCGTCCGCTCCGGCGACACCACGCCGGCCGAGCGCCGCAGCATCGTGAGCCGGCCGCCGGACATCCTCATCACCACCCCCGAGTCGCTGTTCCTCATGCTCACCTCGTCGGCGCGCGACGTGCTGCGCTCCGTGCGCACGGTGATCGTCGACGAGGTGCACGTGCTCGTCGGCAGCAAGCGGGGCGCCCACCTCGCCGTGTCGATCGAGCGGCTCGAGGCCCTCACGGCTGAGTCCGGTGCCGAGCGCCCGCTGCAGCGGATCGGCCTGTCGGCGACCGTGCGCCCCGCCTCCCGCGTCGCGGCCTACCTCGGCGGCCCGTACGACGTGGACATCGTGGCGCCCCCGTCCGAGAAGCGGTGGGACCTCGACATCGTGGTCCCCGTCGAGGACATGAGCGACCTGGGGGCCTCCGCCGCCCCGGGACAGGTCTCCCTCGAGGACGACAAGCCGGCACGGGCCCCGTCGATCTGGCCGCACGTCGAGAACCGCATCCTCGACGTCATCTCCGAGCACCGCTCGACCATCGTCTTCGCCAACTCCCGCCGGCTCGCCGAGCGGCTGACCGCCCACCTCAACGAGCTCAACGCGGAACGGCTGGAGACGGCCCGCCAGGAGGACGCCGCACGTCAGGACGAGGCCGACCGTCAGGCGGAGGCCGACCACCAGGACGCCGACCCGGACGGCGCCGAGACCGAAGGCGAGGGCGACGACAGCGGCGGGGACAACGGCGACGAGGACGAGCAGAGCGTCCCGGCCGTCCGGCCGTCCCCGGTCCGACCGCCGGCGCAGGTGATGGCGCAGTCGGGGACGTCAGCGGGTCACGACGGGACGTTCACCCCCGTCATCGCCCGCGCTCACCACGGCTCGGTCAGCAAGGAGCAGCGGGCGCAGATCGAGTCCGACCTCAAGTCCGGTCGGCTGCCCTGCGTCGTGGCGACCTCCTCGCTCGAGCTCGGGATCGACATGGGTGCGGTCGACGTCGTCGTGCAGGTGGAGGCGCCGCCGTCGGTCGCCAGCGGGCTGCAGCGCGTCGGCCGCGCCGGGCACCAGGTCGGCGCGACGTCGCGGGGCGTGTTCTTCCCCAACCACCGCGGGGACCTGATCGAGTCCGCGGTCGTCGTCGAGCGGATGCGGGTGGGGGCGATCGAGGAGGTCGCCGAGCTGCGCAACCCGCTCGACGTGCTGGCGCAGCAGATCGTGGCCGTGGTCGCGATGGAGGAGGCCAAGGTCGACGAGCTGTACGCCCTGGTCCGCCGGGCAGGCGTGTTCCGCGACCTGCCGTGGAGCGCGTACGAGTCGGTGCTGGACATGCTGAGCGGGCGCTACCCGTCGGAGGACTTCGCCGAGCTGCGCCCGCGCGTGGTCTGGCAGCGCGACACCGGCGTGCTCACGTCGCGACCGGGGGCCCAGCGGCTCGCCGTCACCTCCGGCGGCACGATCCCGGACCGCGGGATGTTCGGCGTCTTCCTCGTCGGCGAGGGGAACGCCTCGGGCCGGCACGAGGCGGGGCGTCGCGTCGGCGAGCTCGACGAGGAGATGGTCTACGAGACCCGCGTCAGCGACGTGTTCACCCTCGGCACCACCAGCTGGCGGGTGGAGGGCATCACCCACGACCAGGTGCTGGTCTCCCCCGCGCCCGGCGTGCCGGGCCGGCTGCCCTTCTGGAAGGGCGACGCCCCCGGCCGGCCCCTCGAGCTGGGCCGGGCGTTCGGGAAGTTCGTGCGCGAGGTCGGGTCGATGCCGCCCGAGAGGGCCGAGGCCCGGTTGAGCGAGGCGGGCCTGGACGACTACGCCGCGAACAACCTGCTGACCTACCTGCGCGAGCAGGAGGCGGCGACCGGTTCCCTGCCGACCGACCAGACGATCGTCTTCGAGCGGTTCCGCGACGAGCTCGGCGACTGGCGGGTCTGCGTGCACTCCGCGCTCGGCACGGGGGTGCTGACGCCCTGGGCGCTCGCGGTGGAACGCGCCGCCCGCGAGCGCTACGGGATGGAGGTGCACGCCACCGCGACGAACGACGGCATGGTGCTCCGGGTCCCGGACACGGAGTCCGCACCGCCCGGGGCGGACCTGATCATCCTGGACCCCGACTCGATCGAGGACGTCGTCACCGACGAGGTCGGCGGCTCCGCACTGTTCGCCTCGCGCTTCCGCGAGTGCGCCGCCCGGGCGCTGCTGCTCCCCCGCCGCGACCCGAAGTCGCGCTCCCCCCTGTGGCAGCAGCGGATGCGTTCGGCCCAGCTGCTCTCCGTCGCCGCGCAGTACCCGGAGTTCCCGATCGTCCTGGAGACGATGCGCGAGTGCCTGACCGACGTCTTCGACCTGGACGGGCTGCTCGAGGTGCAGCGCCAGGTCGCGTCGCGCTCGGTGCGGATCGTCGAGGTCGAGACGTCCGAGGCGTCGCCGTTCGCCCGCTCGCTGCTCTTCGGCTACGTGGGCGCCTTCGTCTACGAGGGCGACGTGCCGCTCGCGGAGAAGAAGGCGGCGGCCCTCTCGTTGGACGCCACCCTGCTCGCCGAGCTGCTCGGCAAGGACGGTCTCAAGCAGCTGCTCGACGGCGACGTGATCGCGCGGACGGAGGCCGACCTGCAGGGCCTCAGCGCCGAGCGGCAGGCCACCGACGCCGAGCGCCTCTACGACCTGGTCCGGACCGCCGGTCCGTTCACCCTCGACGAGCTGCGGCTCCGCTGCGTCGAGGGGTTCGACCCGGTGGTGGCGGTGGAGCGGCTGGTCCTCGACCGGCGTCTCGTCGAGGTCCGGATCGCCGGTCAGGCGATGGTCGCCGTGGCCGAGGACGTCCCCCGGCTGCGCGACGGGCTGGGGGTCCCGGTGCCCCCCGGTGTCGCGGCCAGCTTCACCGAGCCGTCGCCGCGTCCCATCGAGGACCTCGTGCAGCGGTGGGCTCGGACGCACGGACCGTTCGTCGCCTCGACCGTGGCGACCCGCTACGGGTTGGGCCGGGCCGTGGTCGAAGGGGCGTGCGACAGCCTGATCGCCGCGGGGACGCTGGTGGCCGGGTCGTTCGTCGAGCTGGGCGACACCGAGGCGGACCGCCGGCAGTACTGCCACGGCCAGGTGCTCGCGCTCGTCAAGCGTCGGACGCTGGCCGCGCTGCGGCGCGAGGTCGAGCCGGTCGAGCAGGTGGCCTTCAGCCGGTTCCTCACCGAGTGGCAGGGCGTCGGGTCGGGCACGCGCGGCGCGGACGCGGTGCTGGCCGTCCTCGAGCAGCTCGACGGCTGCGCGATCCCGGCGAGCGCGGTCGAGACCCTGGTGCTGCCGGCCCGGGTGGCCGACTACCGGCCCGCGATGCTGGACGAGCTGATGACCGCGGGCGAGGTGGCGTGGGTCGGCGACGGCGCGGTCGGCGACTCCGACGGCTGGGTCCGCTTCGTCGTCTCGGGCGCGGAACCCCCGCCCGCCGGCGCAGAACCGTCGCACTACCGCGGCCAGGAGCTGCTCGCGGCGCTCAGCGCGGGCGGGGCCCGGTTCTTCGACTCCGTCCTGCCGGTCGGCGTCACCGACCGGGCCGAGTACGTCGCCGCCCTGTGGGACCTGGCGTGGGCGGGGCTGGTCAGCTCCGACACGTTCAACCCCGTACGGGCGCTGGTCACCGACGGCGCCCACCGCAAGCCGGCGCGCCCGACGACGCGGACGCACCGCGCCCGGCTCAGCGGGCAGGGCCTGCGCCGCCCGACGCGTACACCGCGCATCACGTCCCCGACCACGGCTGGGCGCTGGTCCCTGGTCGAGCGCGCACCCTCGACCCCGGCGGAGGCGCTCGCCGGGCACGTCTTCGGCCTGCTCGACCGCTACGGCGTCGTGACCCGGGGCACGGTCCTCACCGAGGGCTCCGACGGGGGCTTCGGGGCCGCGTACCGGGCGATGTCGACGATGGAGGAGACGGGGCAGTGTCGACGCGGCTACTTCATCGACGGGCTGGGGGCGGCGCAGTTCGCCCTCAGCGGCGCGGTCGACCGGCTGCGGGCCCAGCAGCGCGAGCCGGACGAGCCGAGCGCCCTCGTGCTGGCGGCGTGCGACCCGGCGAACGCGTACGGGGCTGCACTGCCGTGGCCGGAGCGTGAGGGCCACCGCCCGGGGCGCAAGGCCGGGGCCCTGGTCGTCCTGGTCGACGGTGCGCTCGTCTTCTACGTCGAGCGGGGCGGCAAGACGCTCCTGTCCTTCTCCGAGGAGGAGCGCCGGCTCCGTCCGGCGGCCGTCGCCCTGGCCTCGGCCGTGCACCGGGGCCACCTCGGCAAGGTCACGGTGGAGCGCGCCGACGGCGGGCACGTGTTCGGGTCCGCCGGGGTCAGCACCGCGCTGCAGGAGGCCGGGTTCCGGATGACGCCGCAGGGGCTGCGGCTACGGCCGTCCGTGTAGACCCGGTCGAACGGGCGAGACCGTGCGGCCGGACATGCCGGGAAGGAGCGCCGGGACTACGACCGAGCTTGTCGAGCGCTCAGGCCGCGCGGGCCATGGCCCGGACGTTCGCCAGCGTGGTCACGCGGGCGTCGACGCGCTCGACCGCGGCCATCTTCTCGCTCGTGACGTTCAGGACGACCGACAGGGGGAGGTCGAGGGCTCCGCAGATCGAGGCCAGCAGCTCGCTCGACGCTTCCTTCTGACCGCGTTCCACCTCGGAGAGGTAACCGAGGCTGACCCGGGCCGCCTTGGACACCTCGCGCAGCGTGCGGCCCTGATCGGTGCGTGCCTCACGCAGAGACTCGCCGATCAGCTCACGAACCAGCACCTGCTTCACCGGCGTCAGAGACGACATGCAGAAACTGTACCCACCCCGCCACCGGCCCGGAGTGCACCACGCTCAACCCTCGGGCAGGTCCGCGTCGCGTCGCCTCAGGGCAGCGGGATCGCCACCATCTCGAGGGTCTCGTGGAGCAGCGCGAGGACGGCGTCGACGGTCTGGTCCCGGATGTCGTCCCGGCTGCCCGAGAGCCTCAGGGGGCGTACCTGCGGCTCGGCCCCCGGCACGCTGACGGCGACGTAGACCTCGCCGACCGGGTGCCCGTCCTGCGGCGAGGGCCCCGCCACCCCCGTCGTCGCTGCGCCGACGTCAGCGGTGCACGCACGGGCGGCCCCGACGGCGAGCGCGGCCGCGGTCGGTGCCGCCACGGGTCCCTGGGTCTGGAGCAGGTCGGCCGGCACCCCGACCAGGCTCGCCTTGAGGTCGGTGGCGTAGCAGACGATGCCGCCGCGGTAGACGTCGGACGACCCGGCGACGGCCGTCAACGCGGCACCGACGAGCCCACCGGTCAACGACTCGGCCGTGGCGAGCGTGAGCCCCCGTCCGCGCAGCGCGGCGAGCACCTCGGCGGCCCCGGGCACGGTCGTGCTCACGAGGTCGTCGACGAGCCGCGACGGAGCCGGAGGGCCGACCGGACGTAGTTGGCGCCGGTGAGGACCGTCAGCAGGAAGGCGAGGGCCATCAGGACCTGGGCCACGACGTGGATCCAGGCCAGCCGCGGAAGCATCGTCAGCGGCAGCAGGTAGAGGGTCAGGGCGACCGCCTGCAGCGCAGTCTTCGCCTTGCCGCCGCGGTCGGCGGCGATGACGCCGTAGCGGATCACGACGAAGCGCAGCACGGTGATGCCCCACTCGCGCACGAGGATCACGATGGTCACCCACCACCACAGCTCACCGAGGACCGAGAGGCCGATGAAGGCCATCCCGGTCAGGGCCTTGTCGGCGATCGGGTCGGCGAGCTTGCCGAAGCTGGTGACCAGGTCGTACTTGCGGGCCACCTTGCCGTCGACGAAGTCGGTGAAGATCGCCACCACGAAGATAACGGTGGAGACGACGCGCCAGCCGATGCTCTCGGGGTGCGCCAGCAGGGCCCAGGCGAAGACCGGGACCATGACCAGCCGGAGGACGGTGAGGGCGTTGGGGACGTTCCAGGCGCTGACCTCGCGCGGCGTGGTCCCCGTGCTGGTCTCCCGGGTCACGCCACCGCCTGCAGGTCCGCGCCGTCGCTCCCGGTCACCACCGCGTCCACGAAGGTCCCCACGGCCCCAGCATGACCGACGTCGAGCGTCACCGAACCGTCGACCTCCGGACCCTGGTGCGCGGCCCGGCCCACGGTCTCGGACGCGTCGCCCTGCCCGGCGACCTCCTCCACGAGGACGCGCACGCGCTCGCCGATGCGGTCCTCGGCGCGCTGGGTGACCAGCTCGTCGGCCAGGTCGGCCATCGCGGCCCGACGTGCCTCGATCTCGTCCTCGTCGAGGTGGCCACCGAGCCCCACGGCCTCGGTGCCGTCCTCGTCGGAGTAGCCGAAGACACCGACGGCGTCGAGCCGGGCGGCGACGAGGAAGTCGCTCAGCAGCTCGACGTCGGCCTCGGTCTCGCCCGGGAAGCCGGCGATGACGTTGCTGCGGATGCCCGCGAGCGGGTTGGCCGCCCGGATGCTCTCGATCAGGCCCAGGAACGACTCCGGGTCGCCGAACCGTCGCATGCGGCGCAGCACGCCGGGCGCGGCGTGCTGGAACGACAGGTCGAAGTACGGCGCCACGTGCGGCAGCGACGTCATGGCCTCGACCAGGCCGGGGCGCATCTCGGCCGGCTGGAGGTAGGACACCCGGACCCGCTCGAGCCCGTCCACCGCACCCAGGTCGGCCAGCAGCGACTCCAGCAGCCGGATGTCGCCCAGGTCCTTGCCGTAGGAGGAGGTGTTCTCGCTCACCAGCATGACCTCGCGCACGCCCTGCTCGACCAGCCAGCGGGCCTCGGCCACGACCTCGGCCGGCGTCCGGGACACGTAGGCCCCGCGGAACGCCGGGATCGCGCAGAACGCGCAGCGCCGGTCGCAGCCGGAGGCGATCTTGAGCGGCGCGTACGGGCTGCCGTTGAGCCGGCGCCGGTGGGCGCGCGGTCCGCTGGCAGGGGCCACACCGTCGGGCAGCGGGGTGACCGGGCTGGTCGGCGTGGGTACGCCGGGGATGGCGGTCGTGCGCGCGGCCGCACGGCGGGCCGACGGGGCGAGGGGCAGCAGCGTGCGCCGGTCCCGCGGCACGTGGGTCTCGTGCTTGCCGCCGGCCAGGATGTGGGAGAGCCGGCCCGCGACGTCGGCGTAGTCGTCGAAGCCGAGGACCGCGTCCGCCTCGGGCAGCGACTCGGCCAGCTCGGAGCCGTAGCGCTCGGCGAGGCAGCCGACGGCCACCACCGCCTGGGGCCGTCCGGACGCCTTCAGGTCGGCCGCCTGCAGGAGGGTGTCGACCGAGTCCTTCTTGGCGGCCTCGACGAAGCCGCAGGTGTTGACCATCACCGCGTCGGCGTCCTCCGGGTCGTCGACCAGGCGGAAGCCACCGTCCTCGAGCCGGGCGGCGAGCTCTTCGGAGTCGACCTCGTTGCGCGCGCACCCGAGGGTGACGAGGTGGACCGCGGTGAGCGGCTGGGACAGGGCGGCGAGGGGTGCAGGCATGACGGCCCCAGTATGACCGACCCTGCCGAAGGTGCCGCCGCGCGGGAACGTGCACGACACGCGGGCCAGGTGGAACCCGCGGCGCGGGCGGGGGCGTTCACTGAGCGACGACGTCACACCCGCCCCAGGAGCCCTGAATGACCGCCCGACCGATCCGTGCCCTCCTCCCCCTCGCACTCGTCGCCGGCACCGTCGTGCTGACGGCGGCAGCGTGCGGCGCGCAGACCCCCTCGTCGACGGGCTCCGCGGACCCGACCGCGGGTGCCAGTGCGTCCTCCTCGCCGACCGCCTCCCCGACCGCGGCACCGGCCGGGTCGGCGACCGGCGCAGCGAGCAGGGCGACGGCGACCGGAGCCGGCACGAGCGCGAGCGGTTCCCGCTGCACCGTGGGCGACCTGCGGATCCGCTTCGCCAACGACCGGGGTGGAGCCGGGGCGGGCAACGTCGAGGGCGCCCTCACCTTCACCAACGCGGGCTCGACCGCCTGCACCCTGTCCGGGTTCCCGGGCGTCTCCTTCGTCGGCGGGGGTGACGGCACCCAGGTCGGGGCAGCCGCGACCCGGACCGACGACGCGGTCCGGAGCAGGACGCTCGCGCCGGGCAAGGCGGTCACCGCGGCCCTCCGGCGTACGCAGCCGGGCAACTACGGCGACGACTGCCACCGGACCTTGGTCGACGGGTTCCGCGTCTACCCGCCGGACTCGACGGACTCGGCCTTCGTCGCCTTCAAGACCACCGGCTGCAAGAGCACGGCTGCCCTGCTGCTCCAGGTCGGTCCCGTCCGGTGAGCCTCGGGGGCAGGGGGCCGCCCCTGCCCCTGCCCTGCTGACAGGTCCTAGCCGAGCCGCAGGTTCTCCACGACCTCGTCGAGCTCGTCGGGCTTGACCAGCACCTCGCGCGGCTTGGACCCCTCCGAGGGACCCACCACTCCGCGGGTCTCGAGGATGTCCATCAGCCGGCCCGCCTTCGCGAAGCCGACCCGCAGCTTGCGCTGCAGCATCGAGGTCGAGCCCAGCTGGAGCGTGACCACCAGCTCGGCCGCCTGCAGCACCAGGTCGAGGTCGTCGCCGATGTCCTCGGCCACCTTGGTCGACGCCTCCGCCGGCGCCATGACGTCCTCGCGGTAGGTCGGCTTCAGCTGCTCGCTGACGTGCGCGACCACCGCGCGCACCTCCTGCTCGGTGACCCACGCGCCCTGGATGCGGATCGCCTTGGACTGACCCATCGGGAGGAACAGCCCGTCGCCCTGCCCCACCAGCTTCTCCGCACCCGGCTGGTCGAGGATGACGCGCGAGTCGGTCATCGAGGACGTGGCGAAGGCGAGCCGGCTGGGCACGTTGGCCTTGATCAGGCCGGTCACCACGTCGGTGGACGGACGCTGGGTCGCCAGCACCAGGTGGATGCCGGCGGCGCGGGCCAGCTGGGTGATCCGCACGATCGAGTCCTCGACGTCGCGCGGCGCGACCATCATGAGGTCGGCGAGCTCGTCGACGATGACCAGCAGGTACGGGTACGGCTGGAGCACGCGCTCGGAGCCCGGCAGCGGCTTGACCCCGCCGCCGCGGACGGCCTTGTTGAAGTCGTCGATGTGGCGGAACCCGAACGCGGCCAGGTCGTCGTAGCGCAGGTCCATCTCGCGGACGACCCACTGCAGCGCCTCGGCCGCCTTCTTGGCGTTGGTGATGATCGGCGTGACCAGGTGCGGCACACCCTCGTAGATGGTGAGCTCGACCCGCTTGGGGTCGACCATCAGCATGCGGACCTCGTCCGGCGTGGACCGCATGAGGATCGAGGTGATCATCGAGTTGACGAAGCTGGACTTGCCCGAGCCGGTCGCACCGGCCACGAGCAGGTGCGGCATCTTCGCCAGGTTCGCCACGACGAAGCCGCCCTCGACGTCCTTGCCGAGGCCCACCGTCATCGGGTGGTGGTCGTTGCGCGCCTTGGCCGACCGGATGACGTCGCCGAGCGAGACGACCTCCTTGTCGGTGTTCGGGATCTCGATGCCGATCGCGGACTTGCCGGGGATCGGCGACAGGATCCGGACATCGGCGCTCGCCACCGCGTACGCGATGTTCTTGGACAGCGCGGTGACCTTCTCCACCTTGACCGCCGGGCCGAGCTCGACCTCGTAGCGCGTCACGGTCGGGCCACGGCTGTAGCCCGTGACCCGGGCGTCGATCTCGAACTGACGGAGCACCTCGGTGAGGCGGCCGACGACCGCGTCGGAGGCCTCGGTGCGCGACTTGTGCACGCTGCCGGGCTTGAGCGTCTCGGCGTCGGGCAGCAGGTAGCTGACGTCACCGGACAGCTGCAGCTGCTCCGCGCGCTGGGGGACGGGGGTGTGCTCCGGGGCCTCGAGCTCGGGGCTCTCGTGCACCACGAACGACTCGACCGCCGCGGCCGGGGCGAGCTCCGGCGGGCTGGTCCGTGCACGACCGGCCGTGACCGGCTTCTTGAGGACCTCGGTCGGTTCCACGTCAGGGTCGGCATCGAGGTCGGTGTCACCCAGGTCCTCGGGACCCAGGTCGACCAGCGAGGCCAGGGGCTCGGGCGGCCCGATGACCTTGCTCCCCCGGCCCTTGCGCCGCGGCGCCTGCTTGTCGGTGACGCGGTCCTCGATGACCGGGGTCTCGTACGCCTCGTCGACGCCGTAGTCCTCGAAGCCGGCACGGTCGTCGTCGAGGACCGTGCCCTCGACGGCCTCGGGCTCGGCGGTCAGGCGCGCGGTGGCGACCCGGGCCCGGTCGGCCAGCTCGTGCAGGGGGATCCCGACGACGACCAGCACGCCGAAGACCAGCAGCAGGACCAGCAGCGGGACGGCCGCGTAGACGGTGACCAGGTCGGCCAGGATCGAGCTCGAGAGGTAGCCGAGGATGCCGCCGGCCTCCCGCAGCCGTTCCGGCTGGTCGGTCAGCGGCAGCCCCCGGGCGATGTTGATCAGCCCGAGGAGACCGAAGAGGATCGCACCCCAGCCGACGACCTGGCGACCGGCGGGACCGTTGCGGTCGGGGTGGCGCAGGGTCCGCCAGGCCATCGCGCCCAGCAGGATCGGGGCTAGCGCGGAGAGCCCGCCGATGATGGTGGAGACGCCGACGTGGACCACGTGGCCGAAGGTGCCCGGCAGCCCGAACCAGAACTCCGCCGCCACGATCACGGCGAGCGCGAGGACGAACAGCCCGGCTCCGTCCCGGCGCAGGGCCGGGTCCAGGTCACGTGCGCTGTGCCCGATCGCGCGGGCCGCGGTGCCGGCGCCGTGGGCGAGCCCGTTCCAGAGCACGGCAAGCCCGCGCAGCACCGTCCCGAGCGCGGAACGTTGCGGGGCCTTCCCGCGGGGAGCGGGGCGGCGGTTCGCCGGTCGCGTCGCGGTCGACCCTCGTCCGGTGCCCTGCGAGCGGGTGCTCGCGGGCCTCGCCGAGGTGGATCTGCTTCCGGCCGGACGCGGACGCGAGCTCGTGGCCGATGAACCGGTCGAGCTGCGGGTCCGCGCGGGGGAAGACGCGCGGGTCGCCATGCTCGAACCATAACGGTCGACCACAGCCGTCACAGGAGTCACACGCGAAGCGAAGGTCTCAACTCCCACAGGTGGTCCGTCGGCCCGATGCCGGCACCCAGGGCGAAACCCCCGGCGATCGCACCGGTGACGTACGTCTTCGCCGCGGCCACGGCCGCGGGCACGTCGAGCCCGAGCGCAAGGCGGGAGGCGATGGCCGAGGCGAGCGTGCACCCGGTGCCGTGCGTGTGCCGGTTGTCGTCGCGCGCGGCGGAGAACGTGCGGTCGGCCGTGCCCCGGGCGACGAGGACGTCGACGGGGTCGCCCTCGGCGTGGCCGCCCTTGACCAGCACCCAGGCCGCCCCGAGCCCGAGCAGGGTGTGCCCGAGCCACGCCTGGTCGGTCCGGCCGTCACCGTCCGGGCCGACGAGCGCCTGCGCCTCGTCGAGGTTGGGTGTCGCCACGGTGGCCAGCGGGAACAGCCGCGTCCGCATCGCGTCCATCGCGTCCGCGTCGATGAGCGGGTCACCGTGCTTGCTGATCGCCACGGGGTCGAGCACCACCGGCACACCGACGGGCAGGGTGGCCAGCAGGTCGGCGACGAGCACGCACGTCTCGGCCGTCCCGAGCATGCCGATCTTGACCGCGTCCACGCCGATGTCGTCCACCACGCTGCGGAACTGCGCCGCGACGGCCGCCGGGGGCAGGCTCCAGACGCCCTGGACCCCGACCGAGTTCTGCGCCGTGACGGCGGTGACCACGCTCATGCCGTGCACCCCGTGCGCGAGCATCGTCTTGAGGTCGGCCTGGATCCCGGCCCCGCCCCCGGCGTCGGAGCCGGCGATCGTGAGCACGCGGGCGGTCGGCAACCCGTTCCCTGAGCCCGACCCCTCGTTCCCTGAGCCTGTCGGAGGGCTCACCGGCGCGCACCCGGTCGGAAGTGGTCGAAGCCCGGGACGCCGGCGAACGGGGCGCCGTCGACGAGGACGCCGGCGCCGTCAGGCCCCGCCGCGTCGACCGCCCCGATCGTCGTCCAGCCCTCGGGCACCCTGCCGGGCGGGAACGTCGCCACGAGTGCGTGGTCCTCTCCCCCGGTCAGCACGAGCAGCAGCGGGTCGACGCGGGTGGCGGCCCCGACGGTCTGCAGCGGCTCGGCGATCTCCAGCGAGGCCGTGTGGACGTCGATCGTCACCCCGGAGGCACGGGCCACGTGCCCCAGGTCGGCCAGCAGGCCGTCGGAGACGTCGACCATCGCCGTCGCGCCGGCCCGCGCCCCGACGGCGCCCTGCCCGTACGGGACGTAGGGCACGCGCTGCACCTCGACCACGGCGCGTGGAGACCGAAAGCCGCGGGTGAGGACGAGCAGGCCGGCCGCGGCCCAGCCCAGCTGACCCGCGAAGGCCACCACGTCGCCGGGACGCGCGCCGCCACGGCGTACGGGAGCGCGTCCGTCCAGGGTCCCGAGCGCGGTGACCGAGAGGGTGACCTCGCGGCCCCGGGTCGTGTCACCGCCCAGGAGGCTCACCCCGGCCGTGGCGCACTCGGCGCGGAGACCGGCGGAGAGGTCCAGCGTCCAGCGGACCTCGGTCTCGCCGGGCGCGGAGAACCCGACGACGACGCCCTGCGGACGTGCGCCCATCGCCTCGATGTCGGCGACGTTGACGGCGATCGCCTTGCGGCCGATGTCGGCCGGACCGCTCCAGTCGCGGCGGAAGTGGACGCCCTCCACGAGGACGTCGGTGGAGACGACCACCGACCCGCCGACCGCGAGGACGGCTCCGTCGTCCCCGGGTCCGACGAGGACGTCGTCGGCCTCGGGGAGGTCGCGGACCAGCTCGGCGATCAGGGCGAACTCACCCAGCTGCGCGAGCGTGGTCGGACCGGTGCCGCCGGGACTCACGGACGACCGACGTGCGTCGGAGGAACGGAGCAACCTGTAGGTTGACGCACACCGGTGAGCGTACGTGGTCGGCCGCCGGGCCGGTCAACGGTGCACATCGTGCCGTTCCGTGCGCGGCCGCGATGAGCCGGAGGAGACACCGTGGTCGTGCAGGCCTACATCCTGGTGCAGACCGCCGTCGGCAAGGCGACCGAGGTGACGAGCGAGATCCGCAAGATCTCCGGCGTCATGGTCGCCGAGGACGTCACCGGCCCCTACGACGTCGTCGTCCGCGCCGAAGCACCGAGCATGGACGAGCTGGGGACGCTGGTGATCAAGCGCGTCCAGAACGTTCCCGGCATCACCAGGACGGTGACCTGCCCGGTCGTGCACGTCTGAGGCTCGCATGACTGGTCGGTGGGTGAGGGGTGTGCAGGCCCCGGCCCCTCGCAACCATCCGCCCTCGCAAGCTCGGGCTCCCGCCAGACCCATCCACGCTCGGGGTCGGGGCCTGCACACCCCTCACCCGCCTCGCTCTCGTCGGTCGCCTCTGGCGCGCGCGGGCGGGCAGGGCACCGTCCTGCTGATCTTGGCCACGTTCCTCGCGGGCTGCGGGAAGGTGGCGGTGATCGATCCGACGCCTGACCCGGCTGCGGCCGCGACCTGCACGAGCGTGATGGCCGACCTGCCGGAGACGGTGCTGGACCAGGGCCGGCGGACGGTCGAGCCCGGGCGGTTCTCCGCCGCGTGGGGCAAGCCGGTGATCGTGCTGCGCTGCGGGGTGGTGGCACCGCCGACGCTGACGGACCACAGCGAGTGCCTCGAGATCAACGGGGTCGGGTGGTTCAGCGAGGAGGCGACCGGCGGGATGATCTTCACGACGATCGGCCGGGCGACGTTCGTCGAGGTGTCGGTGCCGGAGAAGTACCCGCTGGGGTCTGGCGCGCTCGTCGACGTCGGGGAGGCCGTGACCGAGCACGACCCTGTGGTCACCCCCTGCGGCTGACGGAGGTGTGCGGCTCACGCCTGACGGGCTAGCGCAGACCCATCGGGCGCTGCAGGGCGAGCGTGATGAGCCGGTCGATCAGCTCGGGGTAGTCGACGCCGCTGGCGGCCCACATCCGCGGGAACATCGAGTGCGCGGTGAAGCCGGGCATCGTGTTGATCTCGTTGACGACGATGCGGTCGTCGCGGGTGAGGAACACGTCCACGCGGGCCAGGCCCTCGCAGCCGACCGCCTCGAACGTCCGGACGGCCAGGGCGCGCACCTCGTCGGCGACGTGCGGGTCGACCTGCGCCGGGACGTCGAGGTCGACCTGCTCCTCGGGCAGGTACTTGGCGTCGAAGTCGTAGAAGCCCGAGGGGCTGTGCACGCGGATCTCGGCGATCTGGCTGGCCAGCGGCGGACCGCCGTCGAGGTCGGACAGGACGCCGCACTCGAGCTCGCGCGCGTCGACGAACCCCTCCTCCACCACGACCTTCGGGTCGTGCTCCTGCGCGTGGGCGATGGCCGCCTCGAGGGCTTCGTCCCCGTCGGACGCCTCGACCTTGGAGATGCCGAGGCTGGACCCGCCGCGGGCCGGCTTGACGAACACGGGGAAGCGCAGCGTGGCCACGGCCTCCAGGCAGGCGGCGCGGTCACGCGCCCAGTCGGCGGGGGTCACGGTGACGAAGGGTCCGACCGGCAGGCCCGAGGCGCTGAGCACCAGCTTCATGTAGTGCTTGTCCATGCCGACGGCGCTGGCCAGCACACCGGCCCCCACGTAGCGGGTGCCCATCATCTCGAACAGGCCCTGGATGGTGCCGTCCTCGCCGAACGGCCCGTGCAGCAGGCTCAGCGCGACGTCGACGGGTCCGAGCCAGGACAGCGCGGAGTGGCGGTCGACGCCGCCGTACGAGACGTCGTCGCGCACCGCGAGGCGGCTGCCGGGGCCGTGGGTCATCAGGACCGCGTCGGGGGCGTCCTCGCTGAGCTCGGGCAGGCGACCGTCGACGACCTCGAGCCCGCGCAGGGTGTCCTCGTCGACCAGCACCCATCGGCCCGTCGGCGTGATGCCGACGCCGAGCACCTCGTAGCGGTCGGGGTCCAGTGCGGCGAACACACCTCCGGCGGTCAGGCAGGAGACGCCGTGCTCGCTGCTGACGCCCCCGAACACCAGCGCCACGCGCACCCGGTCGGCCGCGTCCGCACGCGCCGCCAGACCCGGATCCGTCGTCACCACACCTCCGCTGAAGCTCGTCCCTGCCGCCCCGGTGACCCTACCGGCGCGGCCCGTCCCACCGAGGTCGGCGCGCGCGACGAGAAGATGGGCACGTGAGCAGCCAACCCGACCTGCGTCCTGAGACGCTCGCCGTCAGCCTCGGCCGACCGACCCGTACGCCCGGCGCGCCCCTGAACGTCTCCCCCGTGCTGGCGTCGACCTACGTCGGCGCGCACGACACCTCCGGGCCCGAGCTCGGCTACGGCCGGGACGGCAACGCGACCTGGACCGCGCTGGAGGACGTCCTCGGCGCGCTCGAGGGCGGCCGTTGCGTGACGTTCGCCAGCGGGATGGCGGCCGCGAGCGCGGTCCTGGAGCTGCTGAGCCCTGCGGCGACCGTCGTGCTGCCGTCGAGCTGCTACCTCGGCGTCTCCGCGCTGGTCCGCGCCCGGGCCGAGAAGTACGGGTGGACCCTGCGGTCGGTCGACGTCGCGGACACCGACGCCGTCCTCGCCGCCGCCGAGGGGGCCGACCTCGTCTGGCTCGAGTCCCCGACGAACCCGCTGATGGAGGTCGCCGACCTGCCGGCCATCGGCGCCGCGCTGCGCGGCCGGGTGCGGACGGTCGTCGACAACACGTTCGCCACGGCGCTGCTGCAGCGCCCGCTCGAGCAGGGCTTCGACCTCGTCCTCGAGTCGGGCACCAAGTTCGTCGGCGGCCACTCCGACCTCCTGCTCGGCGCCGTCACGGTCCGCCCCGACGCCGACGACCTCTTCGCCGCGCTGGCGGCCGTCCGGCACGACAGCGGTGCCGTCCCCGGCCCGATGGAGGCCTGGCTCGCCCTGCGCGGCATTCGGACGATGCCGCTGCGTGTCCGTGCCGCCGTCGCCAACGCCGGCGTCCTCGCGCAGCGCCTGGCGGACCACCCCGCCGTCGGCCGCGTGCGCTACCCGGGCCTGCCGGGCGACCCGGGCCACGAGCGGGCGGCCGCGACGATGGACGGCTTCGGCTCGCTGCTGTCGATCGAGCTCGCCGACGCCGGGACCGCGGAACGCTTCATCGACGGCTGCGCGCTCTGGACCCACGCAACCAGCCTCGGCAGCGTCGAGTCGACCTTCGAGCGCCGCCGGCGCTGGTCCGGCGAGCTCGACGTCGTCCCCGAGGGCCTCATCCGCCTCTCCGTCGGCGTCGAGCACGTGGAAGACCTCTGGCACGACCTCGAGCAGTCCCTCGACCAGCTGTAGCCCAGGCGGTCAGAGCAAAGACGCAGCAAGGACGGGGGCGCCAGACGGACGGTGAGGGCTCACCGCCGTCCTCGAGACGCCTGTCCGTCACCGACGACCGGTACACCATACCGGTCTTTGTGGTCCCGGAACCGGGAACGAGTACCGCTGGACTGCGACCCGGACCGTTCGAGCTAGCTCCGCTCGCGGCCGGGCGCGCGACGCATGAGGTCCTTGACCCCCTGGGCCGGCGTGAGGTCGCCGGCGACGACGGCGGCGACGTGCTCGACGATCGGCATCTCGACGCCGTGCGCGTGCGCCAGCGCCTGGACCGAGGCGCAGGACAGCACCCCCTCGGCGACCTGCCGCGTGGAGCGGCTGATCTCGGCCACGGAACGTCCCCGGCCGAGCTCCTCGCCGAAGGTGCGGTTCCGCGAGAGCGGGGACGCGCACGTCGCGACCAGGTCACCCAGGCCGGCCAGCCCGGCGAACGTGTACGGGTCGGCCCCGAGCGCGACGCCCAGCCGGCTCGTCTCCGCCAGGCCGCGCGTGATCAGCGAGGCCGTCGCGTTCGCGCCGAGGCCCAGGCCCACGGCCATGCCCACCGCGAGGGCGATCACGTTCTTCGTCGCCCCCGCCAGCTCGCAGCCGACGACGTCGCCGTTCGTGTAGACGCGGAACGCCCGGGTGTGGCAGATCCGCTGCACGTCGGTCGCCGTCGACTCGAGCACGCTGGCGGCGACGCTCGCCGACGGCTGGCGTGCGGCGATCTCGCGGGCGAGGTTGGGCCCGGTCACGACGGCGAGCCGTTCGGGCTCGACGCCGGCGACCTCGGTGACCACCTCGCTCATCCGTCGACCGGTCCCGAGCTCGATCCCCTTCGCCAGGCTCACGACCCGTGCGTCCCGGGGGACGTCCCACCCGGCGAGCGTCGGCCGCAGCAGCTGCGAGGGCACCGCCAGCACCACCGCGTACGCCCCCGCCATCGCCTCGGCGGGGTCGCTGACCGCGCGCAGGGTGCCCGGCAGCTCGACGTCGGGGAGGTAGTCCGGGTTGCGACCCGTGGCGTTGATCGCGGCGGCGAGCTCCGGGCGGCGCGACCAGAGCGTCACCTCGTGGCCGGAGTCGCACACGACCAGCCCGAACGTGGTGCCCCACGTCCCCGCGCCCATCACCGCGACCTTCACGCCACCCCACCCGGGGCGAGGGGCCCGCCGTCCGTACGCGGGTCGAACCGTTCCGGTGGCGCCGGCTCCCCACGCAGCTGCTCCACGAGCGCCGTCAGCGCGGCCATGATCCGGTCGGTCGCCTCGGCGAGCACCGCCGCGTCGACGTCCCGCGTCCGCAGGTCGTCGAGCGGCACCGGCGTCCCCACGAGCATCCGCAGCGTGGGTCGGGCCCAGAAGCGCGGCAGCCCGACGTGCCGGCCGCGCAGGAGCTCCTCCGCGCCCCATTGACCCACCGGGACGACGGCGCAACGGGTGGCCAGCGCCAACCGCGCGGCGCCCGTACGGCCTCGCATCGGCCACAGGTCGGGGTCGAAGGTGATCGTCCCCTCGGGGTAGACGACGACGGCCCGCCCCGCCTCGAGCGCGTCGCGGGCCGCGGCGAGCGAATCGACCGCGTGGCTGCCGCCGCGTTCGACGGGGATCTGGGCCGCCCCGCGGAGCAGCCGACCCAGGACCGGGACGGCGAACAGCGAGCTCTTCGCGAGGAACCGCGGCCAGCGCCCCGCGTAGGCCAGGAACTGTCCCAGGGCCAGGGGGTCGGCGTTGGAGATGTGGTTGGCGACCACGATCACCCCGCCCGAGCCCGGCAACCGGTCCTGGCCCTGCCAGTCGCGCCGGCTGAGGGGGGCGAGGACGAGGTTGAGGGCCTTGACCAGCGGACGGATCGTCCGGTCCCCGGGTTCGCGGTTGACCACGTCCAGCCGGGGCACGTCGGTCACGATAGTGCGCTTGGCGCGTGTGGCAGCATCGGTCGCCGTCATGCCCGAGCCGATGTCCGCAGCCCCCGAGACCGGCTCGCTCGAGGTCGGAGACGACGCCGGGTTCGACGGTGCGGGTGCCGGCGTCGGTGCGGTCGTCGCGCTCAAGGCCGGGGAGCACGTCAAGTCCCGGCTGGACCCGCTGCCCGCCCCGCTGCGGCGCCGGCTCGCCTGGACGATGGCCGTCGACACGCTGCACGCGCTCGTCCGGACCGTCGAGGCGGTGCGCGTCGTCAGCGACCAGCCGTCCCTGCAGCACCGGCTGGCGCGGGCGGGGCTGGCGGCGGTCGAGGTCGTGCCCGAGCCGTCACCGGGCGGGATGAACGACGCTCTGCGTCACGGCGCGGACCGGCTGCGGGCCGACGGGCTGTCCCGCGTGCTGGCGTGCGTCGGCGACCTGCCCTCGCTGCGCCCGGCCTCGGTGGCGCACGTCCTGGCCGCGGCCTCGGCGTCCGAGCGGGCCTACGTGCCCGATGCGACCGGCATCGGGACGACGATGCTGCACGCCGGCGCGGGGGTCTCGCTGGGTCCGCACTTCCAGGGTCGTTCGGCCGCAGCCCACCACACCTCCGGGGCGACCGCCCTCACCGACGCCCGCCTCGGCACCGCCGTGCCCGACGCCCGCCGCGACGTCGACACCGAGGTGGACCTCGCCGACGCGGCCGGGCTCGGGCTGGGCGACGCCACCCGCGCCCTCCTCGACCCCGCCTCGGGTCGGCTCGGGGCGTACGCGGTGGTGACGACGACCGGGCAGGACGGCGCCGGTGGTCGTGCGGTCACGGCCGCCGGCGTCCGCGTCGCCCTGCCCCAGAGCAGCCTCGCCGACGGGCTCCGGTCGCCACGGCCCGGGCAGCGGCTGCACGCCGTGCTCGTGGGCACGACGGTGCTGTCCGCCTGGATCTGAGCAGCTGGACCTGAGGCCCTCGCTCAGCGGTGCTTATTCGTCCCCGGCGACCGACGCCTTGAGGTCGGTGCCCGGCCGGAAGCGCACGATCGACGTCGGCGCCGCCTCCTTGCGCTCGCCCGTACGCGGGTTGCGCACGGTCCGCGCGGGACGGTCGACCTTCTCGAAGACGCCAAAACCGGTCACCGAGACCTTCTCTCCCCCGGACACCGTCGACGTGATGGTCTCGACGACGGCGTTCAACGCGTGAGCCGCGTCGGTCTTGCTCCCGTCGAAGTGTCCCGACAGCTCTTTGATCAGCTCAGCCTTGTTCACTGGTCCTCCCGAACCGCGCGCGAGGACGAGCCCTGCTCGTTCCCGCAGCCCCACTGCGACGCGCGACGGCAACGCTAGGAGATCATGCGGCCCCAGGACAAATGATGGGCCGCCATTCGGTCACCCGTGCAACGAATCGGTCTCAGGAGGCTGACGCGATCCTCGCGGGCAGGGTCGCGGGCTTGTACGCCAGCCGGTCGGTCTCGTACGCGTCGATGGCGTCCACCTGGCGCAGGGTCAGCCCGATGTCGTCGAGGCCCTCGAGCAGCCGCCAGCGCGTGTAGTCGTCGACCTCGAAGTCGGCCTCGAAGCCCGGCGCCACGATCGTGCGGGAGCTGAGGTCGACGGTGATCGGTGCCCGCGGGTGCTCCTCGACGTAGTCCCAGAGCTCCTCGACGATCTTCTGGTCGACCCGGGCGACCAGCAGGCCGGCCTTGCCGGCGTTGCTGCGGAAGATGTCGCCGAAGCGCGCCCCGATGACGACCCGGAAGCCGTAGTTCTGCAGCGCCCAGACGGCGTGCTCGCGCGACGACCCGGTGCCGAAGTCGGGCCCCGGCACGATGATCGTCGCCCCGGCGTACTGCGGTGCGTTCAGCACGAAGTCGGGGTCCTTGCGCCAGGCGGCGAACAGCCCGTCCTCGAAGCCGGTCTTGGTCACCCGCTTGAGGTAGACCGCCGGGATGATCTGGTCGGTGTCGACGTTGCTGCGCCGCAGCGGCAGCGCGGTCCCGGTGTGGGTGGTGAAGGCGTCCATCGTCTGTCTCCTTGCTCTCAGCGCTCGGTCGAACCGGCGAGGGCGCTGTCAGATCGGGTCGGATCGACCTGCAGCGGGTACGACGTGTCGACGTCCCCGAGGTCGGCGGGCGAGCTCAGCGTGCCGCGGACGGCGGTGGCCGCCGCGACGAGCGGGCTGACCAGGTGGGTGCGACCGCCCTTGCCCTGACGGCCCTCGAAGTTGCGGTTGGAGGTGGAGGCGGAACGTTCCCCGGGCGCCAGCTGGTCGGGGTTCATGCCCAGGCACATCGAGCACCCGGCGGCCCGCCACTCGGCGCCGGCCTCCTTGAAGACGACGTCCAGGCCCTCGGACTCGGCCTGCAGCCGGACCCGGGCCGAGCCCGGCACGACGAGCATCCGGACGGAGTCGGCGACGTGGTGGCCCTCGATCACCGCGGCTGCGGCGCGCAGGTCCTCGATGCGGCCGTTGGTGCACGAGCCGAGGAACACGGTGTCGACCGCGACCTCGCGCATCGGGGTGCCCGGCATCAGCGCCATGTACTCGAGCGCCTTGGTCGCGGCCACGCGGTCGCTCGCCTCGAAGAACGTCTCGGGGTCCGGCACCGCGGCACCGAGCGGGACGCCCTGGCCCGGGTTGGTGCCCCAGGTGACGAACGGCGTCAGCGCGGTCGCGTCGAGGTCGACCTCGACGTCGAACACCGCGTCGGGGTCGCTCTTGAGCGTCGACCAGTACGCCACCGCGGCGTCCCAGTCCGCGCCGGCCGGCGCGTGCGGGCGGCCCTTCAGGTAGGCGAACGTCTTCTCGTCCGGAGCCATCAGCCCGGCCTTCGCACCCCACTCGATGCTCATGTTGCAGATCGTCATCCGGCCCTCCATGGAGAGCGCCTCGATGGCGGAGCCGCGGTACTCGACGATGTAGCCCTGCCCGCCGCCGGTGCCGACCTTGGCGATCAGGGCGAGCACGACGTCCTTGGCCGTGACGCCCGGGGGCAGCTCGCCGTCGACGTTCACCGCCATCGTCTGCGGCTTGGCCTGCATCAGGGTCTGGGTGGCGAGCACGTGCTCGACCTCGGAGGTGCCGATGCCGAAGGCGATCGAGCCGAAGGCGCCGTGCGTGGAGGTGTGGGAGTCGCCGCAGACGATCGTCAGGCCCGGCTGGGTGAGGCCCAGCTGCGGCCCGATGATGTGGACGATGCCCTGGTCGAGGTCGCCGAGGCTGTGGATCCGGACGCCGAACTCGGCCGCGTTGCGACGCAGCGTGTCGACCTGCGTGCGCGACACGGGGTCGGCGATCGGCTGGTCGATGTTCAGCGTCGGGGTGTTGTGGTCCTCGGTCGCGAGCGTGAGGTCGGGGCGCCGCACCGGGCGACCGGCCTGACGCAGGCCGTCGAACGCCTGCGGGCTGGTGACCTCGTGCACCAGGTGCAGGTCGATGTAGAGCAGGTCCGGCTCGCCCTCGTTCGAGCGGACGACGTGGTCGTCCCAGACCTTCTCGCTCAGCGTTCTACCCATGACCGTCGGCTCCTCGTGTGCTGCTCTGATCGGACTGACCGAGCTCTCGTGCGAGAGCGGGTGCGGAAGGGTCGGCACGCGTACGCCGAACCCGTCCGTGACTCTCGTCCTGGCGCTGCCCGTCGGGTTTGCGTTCCAGCATCCGAGACGGCAGTATCAAGGCATGGACAACTCTAGCGGTGTCGGCGTGCTGGACAAAGCCGCCATGGTGCTCGGCGCGCTGGAGACCGGCCCGACCACGCTCGCCGGTCTGGTGTCGGCGACGGGGCTCGCCCGGCCGACCGCCCACCGCCTCGCCGTGGCCCTCGAGCACCACCGGCTGGTGAGCCGCGACCTGCAGGGCCGGTTCGTGCTCGGACCGCGCCTCGGCGAGCTCGCCTCCGCCGCGGGCGAGGACCGGCTGCTGGCCACCGCCGGACCCGTGCTCGCCCGGCTGCGCGACATCACCGGGGAGTCGGCGCAGATGTTCCGCCGCCAGGGCGACTTCCGCGTGTGCGTGGCGACCGCCGAGCGCATGTCCGGCCTGCGTGACAGCGTCCCGGTCGGCACCCAGCTGACCATGCAGGCGGGTTCCGCCGCGCAGGTGCTGCTGGCCTGGGAGGAGCCGGACCGCATGCAGCGCGGTCTGCGCGGCAGCCGCTACTCCGCGGTCGCCCTGGCCGCCGTACGCCGCCGCGGCTGGGCCCACTCGGTCGGCGAGCGCGAGGCCGGCGTCGCGTCGGTCTCCGCCCCCGTCCGCTCCCCCTCCGGCAAGGTCATCGCCGCGGTCAGCGTCTCGGGCCCGATCGAACGCCTCTCCCGCCAGCCCGGTCGCCTGCACGCCCCCGCCGTGATCGCCGCTGCCGAGCGCCTCAGCGACGTGCTGCGCCGCAGCGGTTCCGAGGGCTGAGCCGCCTGGCGGCAAACCTCGTAGGAGGAGACGCTGACTCCCGGCACCTGATCCTTCGATCGGGCTCTCGGGAGTCAGCGTTCTCTTGTGGGTGGGCGCAGGGGGCGGAAGCAGGCGAGGAGAGCGAGGCTCAGTTCACCGGGCTCGCGTCCAGGGTGACCGTCGCGGACTGCACCTCCCCGTCGGACGTCGTCCAGGTGATCTTCACCCGGTCGCCCGGGTTCATGGTCGAGAGCGCCTTGGTCAGGCCGGCCGCGTCCGTCACCGTCGTCGAGCCGACCCGCGTGATCGTGTCGCCCGCCGCAAGCCCGGCGTCGTCGGCGGCGTCGCCGTCCACCACGCCCGCGATCGTCGCGCCGGCGCTGCTGCTCGTGTCGTCGCCCGAGCCGTAGCCGTACCCGTAGCCCGAGTCGCTCACAGCTGTGGTCGCGACCTGCACCCCGAGGAACGCGGCGGCACCGATCCGTACGGCCGACGTCTCGTCCCCGCTGCGGATCTGGGTCACGACCGCGAGCGCGGTGGTGATCGGGACCGCGTACCCGTCGATGTCCTGCCCGCTCGAGGCAGCGGTGTCGATCCCGACGACCTCGCCCTCGGCGTCGAGCAGCGGCCCGCCCGAGTCGCCGGCCACGACGTCGGCGCTGGTCTCGATCATCCGGGTCAGCTTCTCCCCGGCGACGCTGTCCTCGGACTGCGTCGTGATCGAGGCCGCCAGGTCGGTGACGTCGCCGTCGGCCGCGGTCAGCGTCCCGGTGCCGCCCGCGTTCCCGACGGCCGTCACCTCGTCCCCGGTCTTCAGCGTGTCGTCGTCGATCTTCGCCACCGTCAGCCCGCTCGCGTCCTTCAGCTGCAGCAGGGCCACGTCGGCGCCCTGGTCGACCCCGACCACCGACGCGGTATAGGCCTTCCCCGTGCTCGCGATCGTGACCTTGACGCTCGTCGAGGACTCGACCACGTGGTAGTTCGTCAGCACCTCGCCGTCCGAGGTCAGCACGATGCCCGTGCCGGCCGCCTCCCCGTCGGACAGGACGGTGTCGATCAGGGCGACCCCCGTCGACTCCGACGACGTCGCCGGGTCGGAGTCGACGGTGCTCGTGGTCTGCGCCGACCCGGCGTACCCGCCCGTCCCCGACGCCCCCCAGCCGCCCGACCCGTGCCCGGTCGACCAGTCGACCAGGGTCGCCGCCGAGGCCGACGCCGGGACGGTGAGGCCCAGGACCCCGGTGAGCAGGCCGCCTGCGAGGACGGTGGCGGCCGCCCGTCGGCCCGGACGGCGCCGGGCGCGACCCTCGAAGGAGAGGACGCGGGTCTCGAACGGGCTTCTGTGCAGGGGCGTCGTGGTCATGGACCTACGACACCGCCCGCAACCGTGGAGCGCCTCTGCCGAGCCTGGGACCCGGCTGTGAGCCGGTGCGACGTCCGTACGAGCCCGGCGCCGTTCCCGTTAGGTTGGACGCGTGCCCCACTCCCCTCTGCCCACGCCGGCGCTGCACCTCGCCGCCCGGGTGGAGAACCGCTTCATCGGCTGGCGCTCGGGTCGCGCACGGGCGAACGGCTTCACGCCGCTGGTCATCCCGTACACCGGCTACGGCGGCGCCGGCTGGATGCGGGTGCTCGGCCGGGTCCTGCTCAACAAGGGGACGCACCGCCTCACCGGCGAACCGACCGGGGCGCGCGGGTGGCGCAGCTTCACCAGCGTGCCCGTGCAGCGTGCCCGCGTCGAGGTCGAGGTCGACGGGGTGACGAACGAGATCACCGCCGACCGCTCGGGCCTGCTCGACGCCGTCGTCCCGGTCGACCTGACGCCGGGCTGGCACCGTGTGGAGTACCGGGTGGAGAGCTCGACCCCCTCCTACGGACTGGTCTTCGTCGTGGACCCGGCGGCCCGCTTCGGCCTGCTCTCCGACATCGACGACACCGTGATGATGACCGCGCTCCCCCGCCCGCTGCTGGCGGCGTGGCACACGTTCGTGGTCAACGAGCACGCGCGCAGCACGACGCCGGGGATGCCCGTGCTCTACGAGCGGCTGACGGAGGCGCACGCCGGTGCTCCGGTGCTCTACCTCTCGACCGGCGCCTGGAACGTGGCTCCCACGCTCACCCGCTTCCTGTCGCGGAACCTCTACCCCGCCGGTGCCCTGCTGCTGACCGACTGGGGACCGACGCCCGACGCCTGGTTCCGCGACGGCACGAAGCACAAGCGCGACACCCTCGACCGGCTGGCCCGGGAGTTCCCGGACGTGCGCTGGCTCCTGGTCGGCGACGACGGCCAGCACGACCCGGAGACGTACGCGTGGTTCTGCTCTGAGCACCCGGACCAGGTGCTGGCCGTCTGCATCCGTCGGCTCACGCCCGGGGAGGCCGTCCTCGCCGGCAGCGGCAACCGGTCGCACGTGCGCCGGGACGGGACCGACGTCCCCTGGTTCTACGCCTACGACGGGGCCGGGCTGGCCGAGCAGCTGGAGGGCGCCGGGCTCCTGCCCAGCTCGACGCAGCAGCCCGAGGTCGAGTCCTAGACCCCCGGAGACGTCAACCTCGTCGAGGCCCCTGTCGACGAGCTCAGGACACCGCTCCGACAGGCTCGGGGACGTTCTCACACCGGGTCGATCACGACCTCCCGGTGCTGCTCGGCGGACCGGTAGGCCGCCTCGACGATCGTCGAGCGGGTGAGCAGGTGCTCGCCGTGCTGGTCCGTCCACGACGGCGCCTGCACCTTGGCCACGAACTCGTCCACCACGGCCCGGTGGTGGCCGTCGGCGGGCAGCGCCGGCGTGAGCTCGGCGGGGAACCCCTTGAGCTCGGTCAGCACCGTCAGGTGCGGGAGGTTCCACACCTCCGGCGACCCGAGCACGGCCCCGCCCTCCGAGCCGTAGAGCACCACGTAGAGCTGGTCCCGCTCGATGTAGGAGGCCCAGCTGGCCTCGAGCAGCAGCGTCGCCCCGCCCGACAGCCGGACGAAGGCGGTCGAGAGGTCCTCGACCTCGTACGCCCCGGAGCCGTCGGCGCGTCCCCCGACCCGGGCGCCGCTCGACCCGCCGCGGCCGCGGGGGCCGAACTCGGCGTACGTCGCCGCGCTGACGGCCTCGGCCGTGGGCTCGCCCATCAGGTGCAGGACCATGTCGAGCATGTGCACCCCGATGTCCATCAGCGGGCCGCCGCCGGCCAGGGACTTCTGCGTGAACCAGGTCCCCAGGCCCGGGATGCCGCTGCGGCGCAGCCAGCCCGCCTTGGCGTAGTAGATCGTCCCCAGCAGCCCCTCGTCGATGACCTGCTTGAGCATCGTGACGTCGCCGCGCCGGCGGTGGTTGAAGGAGACGTCGAGGACACGGTCGTGGGCCTTCGCGGCCGCCACCATCGCCGACGCGCGCTCGACGCTCTCGGCGAGCGGCTTCTCCGACAGCACGTGCACCCCCGCCTCGAGCGCCGCGAGGGCGACCGGGGCGTGCAGCGCGGTCGGGGTCGCGATGCTGATCACGTCCAGCCCGGCGGCGTCGATCATCTCCTGGTAACCGCGGAACTGCCCGGCCTCCGTCAGCCCGTAGAGCTCGCCGAGCTCGCTCCGGGGACCGTCCTCGAGCCCGGCGATCGCCACGAGGTCGACGTCGGGATGGAGCGCGTACGCGTCCATGTGCTGCCGGCCGGCCCACCCGAAGCCGACCACCCCGGCCCGCAGCCGACCCGGGCGTCCTGCGACGGCCTCGCTCATCGCGCGACCTCCTCGTTCGGGAGGGCGCCCACGAGGTCGGGGACCTTGCGGTTCACCAGGCCCGGCGCCGTGCGGCCGCTGCGCTGCTCGGGCGCGGCCCAGCGCACGGCGTTGGCCAGCACCCGCCGGACATCGGGGTGGTGGTAGACGGGGAAGTCCTGGTCGCCGGGCGAGAAGTAGAAGATCCGCCCGCGCCCGCGGCGGAACGTGCAGCCCGACCGGAACACCTCGCCGCCGGAGAAGGTGGAGAGGAAGACGAGCTCGTCGGGGGCCGGGATGTCGAAGTACTCGCCGTACATCTCCTGCTCGGGGATCCGGATCGGGTGCGGCACCCCCTCGGCGATCGGGTGGCCGGGCGCGACCGTCCAGACGAGCTCGGCGTCGTCGGCGCTGCGCCACGCCAGGGAGCACGAGGTCCCCATCAGGCGCTTGAAGATCTTGGAGAAGTGGGCCGAGTGCAGGACGAGCAGACCCATCCCGGCGAGGACGCGGTCCTGGACCCGCTGCACCACGGCGTCGTCGACCGCGTCGTGGCGGAGGTGTCCCCACCAGGTGAGGACGTCGGTCTGCTCGAGGACCTCCTCGGTCAGCCCGTGCTCGGGCTGGTCCAGGGTGGCGGTCCGGGTGCGGACCTGCTCCCCCAGCTCCGCCTCCAGACCGCGCGCGATGGCGCCGTGCAGGCCTTCGGGGTAGCGCTCGGCCATCGCGGCGCCGTCGCGCTCGCTCGTCTCGTGGAAGTTCTCGTTCCACACGGTCACTCTGATCGGGGCGTCCATGGCCCCCATGCTGCCGCCCGCCGCTCCGGGGGGTTCCACCGGTTCCCCCGGTGGGAGGCCGGGGTCGGGCCCGACCGGGAAGTCGCCCGCCAGCGTGTACAACGTTATACAGTCCGCGTGCCGAGGTCGCAGAAGGAGACGCATGACGCCGACCATCCACGACGTCGCCCGGCTCGCCGAGGTGTCGATCAAGACGGTGTCGAACGTGATGAACGACTACCCGCACATCCGGCCGGCGACCAAGCAGCGGGTCCTGGACGCGATCGCGACGCTCGACTACCAGCCCAACCTCACCGCACGCGGGCTGCGCTCGGGCAAGACCGGGCTCGTCAGCCTGATCATCCCCGACCTGCGCAACGCCTACTTCGCCGAGCTCGCCGACATCGTGGTGCGTGCGGCGGAGGCCCAGGGGCTGTCGGTGATGATCGCCCAGTCCAACGGTGACCGTGAGCGCGAGCTCAGCCTGATCCTGGGGCCCCGGATGCAGATGGTCGACGGGATCCTCTTCAGCGCGCTGGGCCTCAGCGCGGCGGACAACGACCTGCTGGCCCGCATCAAGACCCCGATGGTGCTGCTGGGCGAACGCATCCTCGACGGCCCCAAGGACCACGTGACGATGCGCAACGTCGACGGGGCGCAGGCCGCCACGGAGCACCTCCTCGGCGTCGGCCGGCGACGCCTGGTCGCCTTCGGGGCGGACGAGGCCCAGGGCACCGGGTCGGCGCACCTCCGCCTCGAGGGCTACCGACGGGCCCTGTCCGCGGCCGGGATCGCGGAGGACCCCGAGCTCGTCGTCGACGTCGTCGGCTGGTACCGCAGCACCGGCGCGGAGAGCATGCGCCGCTTCCTGGAGCGTGGCGTCCCGTTCGACGGCGTGGTCGCGTTCAACGACCTCATCGCCCTCGGCGCCATGCGCGTGATGCAGGAGGCCGGGCTGCGCATCCCCGCCGACGTGGCGGTGATCGGCTTCGACGACGTCGACGAGACCCGCTACACCCTGCCCACGCTGTCGACCATCGACCCGGGTCGCGAGGAGATCGTCGAGGTCGCGCTGCGCTACCTGAGAGAGCGCATCGACGGGTCGGCGGCCGACCTGCCCGCCCGCGACCACCTGACCGCGTTCCGGGTCCTGCAACGCGAGTCCACGACACCTCGATAGTTGCGGGCCGGTGCTTGACACCGCCCGCTGCTGCTCGCATGATCCTTCTACAACGTTTCCCTATAACGTTGTAAACGAGTGGCTCCCACCACCCGGCCGGTCGACGACGATCGTGCATCGTGCGCTTCCCCGCGCTGCGAGAGCGACTTCGGACCCCGGAGATGCTCCACCGACGACCCGTCTGGCAGGTCCCGTAGCGGACCGCACCAGGCCTCGTCGGAAGACGACGAAGTCAACGCAGCACGAAGGGAACTCACATGCGGAAGTCCATCCTCGCGGGCGTCTCGGGCATCGCCCTGGCCCTGGCGCTGTCAGCCTGCGCCACGAGCGCGAACAACTCGGGCGGAGGCGGCAGCGCACCGAGCGCGGAGGAGTCGGGCACCAGCCCGAAGCTGACCGACTGCACCAACAAGATGATGAACGACGCCCCTCAGGTCTCGGTCTGGGGCTGGTACCCGAACATGGCGACCGTCGTCGACAACTTCAACAAGGCGCACACCGACGTCCAGGTCTGCTGGAACAACGTCGGGCAGGGCGCCGACGAGTACACCAAGGTGCAGACCGCGATCTCGGCCAAGAAGGGTCTGCCGGACGTCGTCATGCTGGAGGCGGACCACCTCTCCAGCTACGCGATCCAGGACGCGCTGGTCGACCTCGTCCCCTACGGCGCCAACGACATCAAGGCGAACTTCAGCGAGGGTGCCTGGAAGGACGTCTCCCAGGGCAGCAAGGTCTTCGCGGTCCCGGTCGACGGCGGCCCGATGGCCCTGATCTACCGCACCGACGTGTTCAAGAAGTACGGCATCACCACCCCGCCGACCACCTGGACCGAGTTCGCCGCCGACGCGGCCAAGGTCAAGGCCGCCGGCGGGCCCGTGTTCGGCGACCTGGGCTCCAACGTGCCGGCCGCCTTCGAGGCCCTGCAGATCCAGAAGGGCGCGGTGCCCTTCGGCTACGACATCACCGACCCGCAGGCCCTGACCGTCAAGCTCAACGACCAGGCGTCGAAGGACGTGCTCAACTACTGGGCCGACCTGGCCAACAAGAACCTGGTGGGCAAGGTGGACCAGTTCACCACCGACTACATCTCCGGCGTGGTCGGCGGCAAGTACGCGACGTACACCTCCGCGGCCTGGGCGCCGGGCTACCTGACCGGCGCGGGCGTGGGCAAGGGCAAGTCCGAGGGCGTGTGGGCTGTCGCCCCCCTGCCGCAGTGGGACACCGCGGCCCCGGTATCGGTGAACTGGGGCGGGTCGACCTTCGCGGTCACCACCCAGGCGACGGACAAGAAGCTGGCGGCCGAGGTGGCCAAGGGGATCTACGCCGACCCCGCGTCGCTCGCCGACGGCTGGCAGAAGCAGGTCATCTTCCCGCTCAGCAAGAGCGTGCTGGGCTCGACCGAGTTCGCCGAGAACAAGACGGACTTCTTCAGCGGGCAGCAGGCCAACAAGGAGGTCTACCTCCCGGCCGAGAACGCGTACAAGGGCGTCGTCTACGCACCGATCACCACCTACTACTACGCGCAGCTGCAGGCCGAGCTGGCGAAGATCAACTCCGGCAAGACCACGGGTGACCAGGCGGCCGACGAGCTGCAGGCCAACATCGTGAAGTACGCCCAGAGCCAGGGCTTCAAGGTCACGCAGTAGCCACCTCCCACCGAGCCGTCCCGGGGGCACCCGCCCCCGGGTCGGCACCCTCTCGAGAAGGAGCCGCAGGGATGGCCCACGCCACCGCCGTCGACGTCGCATCGTCGACCTCCACCATTGGGACCCGACCGGACCGGGGACGCCGCGGGCTGAACGAGCGCAGACGCTCGCGCACCGGTCTGCTCTTCGTCCTCCCCTTCGCCGTCGTCTTCCTGGCCTTCCTGATCGCGCCCCTGCTGTACGCGTTCTACCTGAGCCTCTACAGCAAAGGCCTGGCCACCGGCGTCGTCTTCGCCGGCCTCAGCAACTACACGACCGCCTTCACCGATCCGTCGTTCCTCAAGGGCGTGTGGTTCGTCGTGCGCTTCGCCCTGGTGCTGATCCCGGTGCAGATGATCGTCTCTCTCGCGCTGGCGCTCGTGCTGGACGGCCTGACCACCCGGTTCTCCCGTTTCGCCCGGCTGATGATCTTCCTGCCGTACGCGATCCCGGCCGTGATCGGGGCCCTGATGTGGGGCTTCCTCTACAGCCCCACCTTCGGGCCGATGCAGCAGATCGCCGACGTCTTCGGCGCGCAGGCACCGTTCCTGCTCGACCCGGACCACGTGTTCGGCGGGCTGATGAACGTCGTGACCTGGCAGTGGGCCGGCTACTACATGATCATCATCTTCGCCGCACTGCGCGGGATCGACGCCTCGGTCTACGAGGCGGCCCGCATCGACGGGGCGAGCTCGCTGCAGATCGCGCTGCGGGTCAAGGTCCCGATGATCTCCTCCGCGCTGCTGCTGATCCTGGTCTTCGCGCTGATCGGCACCCTGCAGTTCTTCACCGAGCCGCAGGCGCTGCGGCTGGTGTCGAACGGCACCATCACACCGGACTTCACCCCGAACATCTACGCCTTCAGCCAGGCCTTCGCGTACGCCAACTTCAACTACGCCTCAGCGATCAGCTTCTCGCTGGGCATCGTGGTGTTCATCGCGGTGTACGTGTTCCTGTTCCTCACTCGCAAGCGCGGGAGCATCGCATGACCACCACGGCACCAGCCGCCTCCCTCACCTCCCGCTCCGAGCCCAGCCGGCGCCGGCTCTCTGCCGCCCGGGGACCCCGGCAGCGCACCCTCCTTCCGCACCTGTTCCTGGCCATCCTGGTGATCTACTTCCTGGTCCCGCTGTGGTGGCTGTTCGTGGCCAGCACCAAGAACGTGCAGGGTCTGTTCAGCGGTGCGCACGGCGCGCTCTGGTTCGACTCCCGGTTCAACCTGGGCTCGAACCTGCACCAGCTGGTCACCTACAACGACGGCATCTATCTGCGCTGGATCGGCAACTCGCTGCTCTACGCCCTCACCGGCGGCCTGGGCGCGACGGTGCTGGCCGTGCTCGCGGGCTACGGCTTCGCCAAGTTCCGCTTCGCCGGACGTCGGGTGATGCTCGCCCTGCTGCTCGGCTCGGTGATGGTGCCGCTGACCGCCCTGGTCATCCCGACCTTCGTGCTGTTCTCCAACCTCAACCTGACCGACACCATCTGGGCCGTGATCCTGCCCTCGCTGCTCAACCCGTTCGGGGTGTACCTGATGCAGGTCTACACCGCCGACGCAGTGCCGGACGAGCTCCTCGACGCGGCCCGCGTGGACGGCGCGGGTGAGATCATGACCTTCCTGCGGGTGGCGTTCCCGCTGCTCCGGCCAGCCGTCGTGACCGTGCTGCTGCTGTCCGTGGTCGGCACCTGGAACAACTACTTCCTGCCGCTGGCGATGCTCGCCAACACCAAGCTCTTCCCGATCACCGTGGGCCTCGGGCTGTGGCAGGGCCAGGCCTCCGCCAACAACGGCGGCGGCACCTCGCTGTGGGGCCTGATCATCACCGGCTCCCTGGTCTCGGTGATCCCGCTCGTCATCGCCTTCCTGTCCCTGCAGAAGTACTGGCAGGGCGGGCTCTCCCTCGGCGCCCTGAAGTAGCCCGCCGACCACTCGGCCGGCTCGCTGCACGTCTCTCCTCCCTCCTCTCGCCCCGACCTCAGAAGGACCACGCATGCCCTCAGCGGAGCTCACGCTCGACCCGCACTTCACCGTCGGCCAGGTCAACCGACGCCTCTTCGGCTCCTTCGTCGAGCACCTCGGTCGCTGCGTCTACGACGGGATCTACGAGCCCGGACACCCCAGCGCCGACCCGGAAGGCTTCCGCACCGACGTCATGGACCTCGTCCGTGAGCTCGGGGTCTCGGCCATCCGCTACCCGGGCGGCAACTTCGTCTCCGGCTTCCGCTGGGAGGACTCCGTGGGTCCGCGCGAGGAGCGTCCGGCTCGGCTCGACCTGGCCTGGCACTCCACCGAGAGCAACGAGGTCGGCCTCGACGAGTTCGCCGGCTGGCTCGAGAAGGTCGGCAGCGAGCTGATGTACGCGGTCAACCTCGGCACCCGCGGGGTGCTGGACGCCGTCGACGTGCTCGAGTACGCGAACATCCGCTCGGGCACCGCGCTGTCGGACGCCCGGATCAAGAACGGGCGGGTCGACCCGCACCGGATCACCATGTGGTGCCTGGGCAACGAGATGGACGGGCCGTGGCAGCTCGGCCATCGCAGCGCCGAGGACTACGGCAAGATCGCGTCGCAGACCGCCAAGGCCATGCGCCAGCTCGACCCGGACCTCGAGCTCGTGGTGTGCGGGAGCTCGAACGCCCAGATGCCGACCTTCGGCTCGTGGGAGCACACCGTGCTGCGCCACACGTACGACGACGTGGACTACATCTCCTGCCACGCCTACTACGAGGAGCGCGACGGCGACGCCGGCAGCTTCCTCGCCGTGGCGACGAACATGGACCACTTCATCGAGTCCGTGGTGGCGACCGCGGACACCGTCCGGGCGGAGCTGGGGCGGACGAAGCGGATCAACATCTCCTTCGACGAGTGGAACGTCTGGTACAACACCCGCTACCACTCCGAGCAGCAGATCACCGACATCGAGCGCTGGCCGACCGCACCGCGTCTCCTCGAGGACGCCTACTCGGTGATCGACGCGGTCGTCGTCGGCAACCTGCTGATCTCGCTGCTCAAGCACGCCGACCGCGTCACCGCCGCCTCGCTGGCCCAGCTGGTCAACGTCATCGCCCCGATCATGACCGAGCCCGGCGGCCCGGCGTGGCGCCAGACCACCTTCTTCCCCTTCGCCATCACCTCGCGGCTGGCCGTCGGCCAGGCGCTGGAGGTCCGGCTCACCTCCGAGACCTACACCACGGCCCTCTACGGCGAGGTCCCCCTCGTCGACGCGGTCGCCACGCACGACCCGGCCACCGGACGGGCGGCGGTGTTCCTCGTCAACCGGTCGCTGGCCGCGTCGACCACGGTGACGGTCGACGTCAGCCGGCTCGGGTCGGTCGACGTGCTGGAGACCCACACCCTGGCCGACGCCGACGTCTACGCCGCCAACACGCTCGCGGACCAGGACCGCGTCGGGGTGGCGCCGAACCCGAGCGCCGCCGTGGCCGACGGGCGCCTGACCGTCGAGCTGCCCGCCGTGTCGTGGACGGCGATCGCCCTCGGATGAGCACCGCCTCGATCGACGTGAGCCTGGGCTCGTCCGGGACGACCTACTCCCGAGACCTGTTCGGGCACTTCGTCGAGCACTTCCACCGCCAGGTCTACGGAGGGATCTTCGAGCCCGGCTCGCCGCTCAGCGACGAGCGCGGCTTCCGTACCGACGTCATCGAGGCGCTCCGTGAGCTCGCGCCCTCCGTGGTCAGGTGGCCGGGCGGGTGCTTCGTCTCGAGCTACCACTGGCTCGACGGCGTCGGCCCGGACCGTCGGCCGCGCTACGACCTCGCCTGGCGGGTGACCGACCCCAACACCTTCGGCACCCACGAGTTCGTCGCGTGGTGCCGGGCCATCGGCGCCGAGCCCTACATCTGCACCAACGCGGGCACCGGGACCGCGGAGGAGATGAGCGACTGGG